>Ga0209755_10004523_pt1 | contig 16401 bp, 21 predicted proteins | sample TergutCo191P1_FD_187301 | JGI IMG/M metagenome (GOLD analysis project Ga0209755, IMG submission 187301) | Cornitermes sp. P1 segment gut microbial communities from Petit-Saut dam, French Guiana - Co191P1 (SPAdes) (version 2) | ecosystem: Host-associated > Arthropoda: Insects > Digestive system... | reverse complement strand
TAGTCATTCACAACGGCACAGGCGAAAGAAGCTACCGAAGCCAGCAAATTGATATTCATTATCGGATAAACGGGCTGGTGGATACCGACAAAACTACCGGGGTTCGTTAAAGACGTTATACTGAAGAAGAACTACCCTCTTATGGTTGCCGTTTTGTGGCATTGTCGGACGGCATAGATACAGAAACAGGCGAAAATGACATCATGCCGTTTCTAAATGCTATGAACGACTACTATCTGAAAAACCTAAGTGACCGTATAAAATCGGTGCTTACAGCAAAGGCAAAAGACGGGCAGAAATTATCTGGTACTGTTCCTTATGGTTATGACCGCAACCCAGAAGAACACACACGGTTGATTGTTGATGATTATGCTTCTGGCGTAGTTAAGAGGATTTTTGAACTTAGGGCTACTGGTTTTGGTTATGCGAAAATTGCAGGGCTTCTTAATAAGGAAGAAATTCTACCGCCACGGCTATACTACTTCCAACGGCAAAACCGAGAAACAGGCAGAAACGATTGTACGTCAACATGGAAGGACATAACCGTTAAAACGCTGGTGAACAATGAAATATATATTGGCAACACCATAGCGTTTAAGAAAAAATCAATCTCCCACCGTGACGGACGCACCATAACCCGTGATGAAAGCGAGTGGATTCGCACCCAAAATACCCATGTTCCGATTGTTGATACTACCTTGTGGGAAAAGGTTCAGCTAATAAACCAAAAATCCAAAGGTAGAGCCAACAACAACCGTGAACAGCAGACAAGCCTTTTTTCAAAGTTGCTGGTTTGTGCCGATTGCCAAACAAACATGAGTTACAATGCTTCAATAAAAAACTACGGCAAGGGGCGATATGGTTCATATTAACCGCTGGGTTGGGCTTATAAAAGAAAAATCCACTATGGAAGAAGTGGACAGGGAATTTCTTGACAGCCTAATTGAGAAGATTGAAATTGGCGAAAAGCGAGTAATTGACGGGGCTAAGGTTCAAGATGTGCGGATTTTTTATAAGTATGTAGGGTTATGTTAGGGAGGATTGGTACAATGCAAAAAGATATAATGCCAAAAAGCAATTTCAAGGTTGGAGTTTATATGCGAATTGCAAATGAAAGCCAACACGGGCATGAAATGGATTTACAGCGTATGGTGATTAACCAGTATTTGAAAGAGCAGAGGTACTCAAACATCAAAGTGTACGCTGATGAAGGGTACAGCGGTCTTGACCTTGACCGCCCTGCGTTCATGCAACTGGACGCTGATATAAAACAGGGTGATATTGATATAGTTATCACCCGTGATATGTCACGAATTGCACGGGATTATCTTCTGGCTGGTAAATGGTTGCTGGGTTTGAAAGAACATGGAACGCAACTTATTACTACTGACGGCTATTGTACAACGGCTGATGTTTATACAGGCATGGAAATGATAAACGCCGTTGCTGGGAAACAGACGGCAAAGCGTGGGAAATATTAAAGGTTTGTCGGGTTGTGTAGAAGCAATGATTTTACCCTTCTCTAACAGCACATACTCTTTATAACAGATTTGAACGGGAGGATGTCATTGTCACCCTTAGCTGTATCAATGCCGTCGCCGATGGCAATCAGCCTAATATCGCGGTCTGGGAAAAACATCTCGGTGTAAAACGAAATCATCGCATTGTTGCGTCCGAGGCGAGAGAGGTCTTTGCAAATCACGATGGATACTTTTCCCTCTTCGATATCCTCAATCATTTTTTGGAATCCAATTCGCTCAAACGTCGTGCCGCTGACCCCATCGTCCACATACTCGGAAAATATTGGAAACCCGTGGTCTTTGGCGTATTTTTGAAGCATCATGCGTTGCGTTTGGATGCTGTTGGACTCCGAATCGCCCCCGTCATCACGACTGAGGCGCAAATATAATGCCGCTGTGTTCTGCCGCTTCATTGAAAACAACTCCTGTCGGGAAGCGGCAAACGCTATGAATTTACCCTCGCATTATAACCCTGAAAGGGCAAACAGCCAAGCGTTATGCCGATGGATTAATCTGAAAATTCCCGCCGGAGAGCGGCTTTTATGACATCATCATATGTTTGGTTGCCGGAGAAATGTTCCACCACCTTGACCGTGCCTATTTCCTTGTTGGCTATGTAAAATGTGTTTGTATTTTCGCTTTCTGTAAGTTTATTTGTGGGTGCTTTAGGTGTAGGGGTTTTGTTTATATCAAACAAAAAAACGCCTCCATAGTTTACCGTTAAAAACAGTATATGGGGCGAGTGCTTGTCATAGTTCTACATTTCTTGTCCTATTTGTGCAAGGAAATTACTTGTTATTCTCAGTTGGCATTATTAGCACAGTCTTTCGATATTTTCACCGCGCTTGCGGTAATATGCCCCACCTTGTTCAAATACTGCCAGTGGTGTTTGTTGGATGGGTGTTTTGGGTGTATATGTTTCCTTGGTGAAATCACAGGCATTGCGAACGGTTACTTGCCCATATGTTAAACCTCCAGCAAAGTGCGGTGTGTCCCATTTGTCGCGCATCAAGCCGGATTGCCGGAATAAACGGTGCATTTGTTCTTCATCGCGGTTTGACCAGAAAGCCAGCTTGCCGCATAAGGCGAAGTCTGCCTCGGATTGGGATGGATACTTCCCTTGCCAGCTTCCGCGCCAAAGAGTATCGAACGCCGCACCATCTTTGGCGGCATTAGCCATTTCCAAGAGTCGCTCGTCTGTAAGGTGTGAGCCGATATGCTGTTGAATATTGGCTTGATTGTCAGCTTTTTTCTTTGACTTCGATTGCTTTTTGGGGCTGAGATATGTTGAATATATCCATTCCAGCACCCCGTTATCATGAGCAATATTATCAGCACAGTTGGTGTATCTATTCCCTGTTATCGTGAAGTAGCGACTTGTACCATACATTTCAACACCGAGGCTATCGTTTTTCTTACCCTTACCATTTCCGGGCATTTTTCCATACAGCAGAAAATGGAGTCCATTGCCGGAGGGGGATACTTCGATGTAGGTCTGCGGTATTTTTGCAAGCACAGAAGCGGCTAATTCATTAGGCTGACCATCAATAAGACAGTCATCCAAGTCATTTGCGATTATACCATTTTCCTCGGTGAAAACGAAGCCGATGCCGTTTAATTTGTATTTTTCCACTGCCGCAAGTGCCTGTTCCATTGTTCCCCATGTTTTTGGGTCAGTGATGGAGGCTTTATAGCCTGTATGCGGATTAAATGGAGGCTTCTTCTGTTTTTGAGTTTTGTGGTCAAACTCGTATTTCCAGCCGACATACTGGCTGAGTCCAAGCAGTTCTTTGGGGAGTCTGCTAATGTCTATCAAAATAAATCCCTCCCGGAATTTGTAATGTTACATACTGTTCCGAGAGGGTTTGGACACTTGCATTCAATTTGGCTGTACATATTTAATTGCCATCTGTATCAACGTACTTTGACATGAATCGGACGATTTCGTAATAGGCAGTCACATCTGCCACGCTTCGCCGCGATAGGAAGCTGGAAAAATCGTTCAGCAACTCTGCCATCGCATCAGTGCGCTCCTTGCTTGTTCCGTATATAAGGTAATCGGCAGAAATATCCAATGCCGACAGTATATTCATGAAGGTACGTAAGCTGGGATTGCGTGAACCGCGCTCCAGTTGGGCGATGTAATCTTGCTTGGTGTTGGCTTTCCCTGCCAGTGCCTGCTGGGTTAAGCCTTGCTTTTCACGTTCAGCTTTTAATCTCGAACCGAGCTCTGCAAGCCATTTTTCCTGTTCACGCATTGTTGTTTCCCTCCATGAATTCCCTGTGGCTAGTGCATAATTAAATAATATGACATTGCTTTATGTCAAAGTTTGCGGTATAATGGGGATGTAATGTTAGCCGTTGCCATTTTTTGTAAAACGCTATAAAAACTAACTTTCTCACGCTATCATGGTTTATTTAAGATTATGCTTTAATATATGCAATACGAGCGATTTTTAATCACTTCATTGGTTTGTCTGTTTCGAGATATAGGACTGCATTAATGTTTAATTATGGGAATCATGGAGTATTCTACAAGTGACAAATATTAAATTGAAGAGATGAACCTTGTAGTAGTTATCAACTGCAAATGCAGAATGACGATTCGCTGTTCAAATAATCGCATCGAAATGTATCTAAGGGGGTATTTTGATGAAGAGGATATCTAGAATCACCGTAAAAGAAAAACCCCAATATTGGGCAAATTTTGTAGTTCCGTTGCTATTTGGGCTAATTGGATTCATTATAAGCATGGCGTACTCATTTTCGCCAAGCGAAAGCATAATAATCTCATTGCTAATAAGTATTTTTTCAAGCCAAGTCCAACAAAGCTATTTAAATGCAGTTAAATTTCAAAAAGCAAGTAACGATCAGAATAGGCTGTCTGAGAAAATTGATGAAATTAGCACATATTCTGACTTGTACGATAAAATGAAAAAGATACCTCATCCTTATTTTTATCGAGTTGCACAGGACAGATTCGATGCGTTCTTAGCTTCAAATCGCAAACTATTTGAAGGAACTCACGAAACAATTTACAATGCAGAGGATTCATTTATACCATCAAGTATAGAGTATACGAGCGATGGCGGCACGCTTAAAGTGACCAGTAATCCTTGGAATTATACAGACCCAGCTTGGAATGAAAAATATTTAGAATTACAAAAAAAAAATTATCACTGAAAAAGCAGTTAGAATTCAGCGTATTTTTTTCATTTCACAAGATGATTTCGAGAAGACAAAAGAGGTGATGCAATTACAACACAATGCAAAGATAGAAGTATATTTCATTTTTACAGATAACCCTCACATTAATAAAGAATGGCTAGAAGAGGATTATGTAATTCAAGATAATAAGTTGTTAGTTGAACTGGTTACACCCGCTGATACTAAAAACCCACGAAATTTCACGGAAGTTAATAAGCAAATTATTACTACCGATAGTGCAAGGGTAAGCGAAAAAACAAAAAGATTTTCGCGATTATTAGAGAGAGCAGAACGATTTGACCCTACTATACACTTGAAGAATACCTGACTTGCGATCGTAGCAAATCTTTGGGCGAATGCACATATTGGCTATCACTGCCCCTCTTCGCCTCACTCGATATTGCTCATTTGGTGCTTTATGGTTTTTTATTACTGTTTTTTGTAAATTGCAAAAATGAAATTGAAAGAAGGGAACACATGGCGTTAATTGAATGCCTTTCGCGGGATATTGAAATCAGTAAAGCTAAATCATTGCTCTACTCTGGCGAATGGAAGTTACCTATAAATGTTTCTAATATATTAGAGTTTTGTACAAGTAATAAAATCGGTATAATTTTGACTCGAAATCACAAGACGCTTTCTTGCAAAGATGCAAGAAGTAACAGGAATAGGCTTGGACATATTGGAATTCCGCTATATGATGAGATGAAGTCTATTGTATTGTGTGGAATTCAAGAAGATGGAAATGATGTTGTAATAGCGGCACATTGCAGAGGGCATATGAATTTGGACTTTCGATCAATCGGAAAGTACCTTAGTTTGGTTTATGAACCCAAATTTTTAAATGAAAAGGAACTAAAAAAAAGGTTCGGAATGGAATACGGAATTGTGAATCCTATTTCGTTAGAAACAAATTCAAAGAAACCAATTTTGCAAATTTTTGATGAATTGCTTTTTACACCTATAGCAAAATACCCCGGCACAATGATGACAAATGCCGGAGATCATACATGGGGCATGGAATTTGACCCTAATTTGCTCGTTGAAAAGTTACAAAATTCATCAATTTCTAAAATAGCGTTTCGAGATACAGATTTGGGATTAAAAGCGTTTGAGCTAGAAAAGCATGCTAAACCCAAATCCATCGGAATAATAACTGGAAATAGCGCAAATTCTGGTATGAAATTGTGGGAAAAAATAAATGAAAATGTAGTTAGAATTTTGGGAGAAGGTTTTTCTGGTGACTTGTCGCTACCCTCTGTATGCATAGTATCATGCCGCGGCATGGGTTTATCAATGGAACTGGATAAACGTAAATCTGCTACAGAAAAAACAGTGGTGGAGGCGGTCAAAAATTTTTTAACATTAGAAAAATCTAAAATTGATGTGATTGTGCTTGCTTGCCATACTACCCATTATTATTCAAAACAAATTAAACGTGTTTTACGTGCTAGTGATATAAAGTTTGTCTCAATGACAGATGCTGTGGAGAAATATGTAAAACGGCTAAATATTGATAATATTGCCATTCTTGGTACAGGGTTTGTATCGGACTTGGAAAGCGAATATAGTCCATATAAAAACCTAAATAATTTAAAGATAGAGTCTCTCTCCGCACAGACTTTACGCACAATTAACGAATTGGGTTATGAAATAAAGCAATTTGGAAACACCCATGCTGTTTTTCAAAAGTTCTCTTATCTTCTAAGAAGTGGTGAGATTCAGTCTGAAAATGTAATTCTTGCTATGACAGAATTATCGCTATTGTATGGGGAGCGTCACAGACGGTGGAGATGTGAAAAAAATATTATTGACTCTTTGGAAATTTATGCAGAAATAATAGCAAGAGAGGTTTTGTGCTTGAATGAATCCCATATGAAATAAATTATTCGACTGTCAGTGGCAGGGAGGGCTTGAACATGAGGAAACATAATATCCCATCTTGGGATCCTAAGACAATTTTTTTGACAACCATTATTGCTGGTGTTGTTCTGACTGTAATATCATTGATTTATAGTTTGATTGCTTGGGCGTTTAACATACAATTCCCTATGTTTATTTCTGTCACATCGTCTTTGTTAGCAGGTGGAGGTGTTTCCATTCTAGCCGCTGCGTTTATTAATCGTCTTCGCGATAAACAATCTACAGACCCCATTATGCCGCTTGTAACGAAAGCAACATTAAACGCTTGGAGCAAAGTAAATCATGTCCGAAAAAACCAAAAAATTAAATTCCAATTTTTAAGAGACGCAAGTCGAAGCACTATTATCATTAAAATTATTCATGAATTTGAGTACGAAAATAAAACCTCTATCGAAGAGAAGTTTCCATTTGTTTATTTTAACGATTGCAGATGTGATAAGCGATTTTTTTTCGAACGCGTTTGGATAGAAGGGTGTCAAGAATTAAAGTATGAGGAAAAACCAGTTACTAAAACTCAGAAAGAAACTAATGCTCTTTTGACGCAGTCTGATGATAGAAACAGATTGCTATTCAAAGAGGATAATTTAGCTTTGAAGCCAGAAAAATCTACAAAATTTGAGTTTGATATACATAGTGAATATCAAATGAACGACCAATTTCGTTGGTTTTTTTAAGGAATTATCGGAAAATGTTGAGATTAAAATAGAATTGCTTGAGGGTTTCCCTGACAAAACGACAGACGAGTTTTTCTTAACAATAAACCATCCGTTGGAAGATGATATTTTTCTAAACAACGTAAATACTGAAAACGACAGCGGAAAAATTTTGTTTACTGGAGATGAAGGAAGAGAAAGCAGTATAATTTTGCATGGAATTATGCTTCCTTTTCAAGGTTTCGAGCTTTCATGGAAAATCAAGTAAACTATGTTAATTTTAACGCTAAACAAGCATTTAATAAGATTTAGATATTGTGTATGTTCATCTTAGCGCATCTATATTTTTGAAGTCACATGAAGCACGAGCAGGCGAACTAAAAGTGGGAGTGCATATCATTATATTGATATAAATTCAGCGTTTGCCGCTTCACTTGCGTTGTTCGTTATAGACAATATACTTCAGTATAGAAGGCAACGAGGGCATTATTTCGCCCCAATCGAGAGAGGTCTTTGCAAAGCACAATCGATACTCTGCCATCCTCTATATCCTCAATCATCCGCTTAAACCCAGGTCTTTCAAATGTCGTACCGCTGATGCCATCGTCGGAAAGGCATTTTTAATGGAACAAGAAAAAAATACAAGCAATGAGGGCTAATTGGGTTGAATTTATTGATTAATTAAAAATATCACAATCACAAATTATACAAATTTCATTCCTTACTCTTTTACAAACAATTGTGATGTAAAACATTATCTCTTAATCACATGTATAAATTTACACCCACAATCACAAAATGATTTATCCAACAAACCAGAATATTTAGCATTCCATGCCCCTGCTTCTAAATCATTATATAATTTCATTGAACCTTCATTAGCGTGATGCTTACCTACATAATTGAATGAGGTCATTGCATTTTGAGCTTCTTTCCGTAACAATTCATACGGTTTTTTCCAATACGCATAAATGAATGCATCTTGAAAATCGTGAGGGAATTCATAGGCATAATCATCTGCCTTATTATTAAATACATCACTAACAATATTTTTCAAATCTGAAATATCCATATGATATTTTTCAATATATGTTGCAATGTTTGACCAATAATCAATAAACCAAGCACCCTTTGCAACGATCGGATCAACTGTAAATATTAATACTCTTCCTCCCGTTTTCACTATTCGATATATTTCCTTTAATGATCTTTTTAAATCCGAAAAGTGATGTATAGCCATTATAATAATGGCAGCATCTACTGCCTCGTCGGGCAAGTTAATTTCTTCAGCAAAAGAGACAATCCAGTTTATATCAACTCCATTTATACATTGCTGAATCATCTCTAAACATGGCTCAACTGCGTGAACATTATAGCCTTTATTCATTAATTCAATGGTATATTTCCCCGATCCAGCTCCAATATCTGCAATTACTGAACCCTTATTAATATTTAACAACTCTATTATTTTATCAGTAAATCTTGAATCTGGTTTTCTATACTTCTTGAAAACAGCAGCTCTTTCATTGAAGTTCATCAACATTCGCCCAGTCTTTATATTGTATTTATACACAAAATGACACCTCAGTTTAATCAGCTATGGTCAAAAACGCTATGTAACCATGCTTTTAAATCGCTTGGTAAAGATGTAGCTCTGTCTTTTTCCACATCCATAGTTTTTTCGTAGATAGATTTGTAATCTAGTTCAAAAATCGACATTGCATCTTCCCATATTTGGTCAAAGTGCTTGGAGTACAAACTGTAAATGCATTCCTCTGTTTTAATGTTTTTAGCAATAAAGTAAGGGCTCGATCCGCCTTGCGCAACAGTAGTCAAAGTAGCTACAATAGCATTTTCCGTATCAATTATCATTGAAACTGAAGGGAAATCATCATACAGGCGCACATCGATGTTACTTATACTAACATTTGTTTTTTCTAAATATCGCTTAGCATCCTTTAATTCTTCCATTACAGAATATATTCGCTTTACACAATCAAACTCCGTACCATAAACACCAATTGAAGATCTCCTCTTCGCTACTATTGACCATGGGTTTAATAATAAAATTTTTATAGAAAAATTTGGTTCATTTCGTATTCTCCGCTTCAAAAGATGCATATGATTTGACGATAAAATGTCATTTGCGCTGATCCCCATTACCTTGAGAAAACTTTTTGATTCATGCCAAATTGTATCAAAATCAATCCCTGTTCTATCCAAACTGAATTCAACAACACCAGTGTCTGCACTATTTCTGCTTGACAACTGAGTTTGTATTTTTTCCAGCATAAAATCGACTATATCTAACCTTATGAATATCTCTACAAGTAATGATATTGTCGATGATGTAATAAACGTTATACCTAAAGAAGAAAAAATTCCTCGAAAAGAAGATGTGGAATCATAGGAAAATGCGAATGCCTCAACGAATAGGCATACTATTCCAACTAGCATTAACACCACTATCAAATAAAATGTCTTGAACTGAATCACTTGCTTCAAGTCTCGCCAATTAAACCAGTTTGCTTTCTTCTTTTTCATATGGACTCCTCGCATCCAACATTCATTCCGTGAAAATGGGAGTAATGCATTTTTAATAAATGGTAGTGATAAAACAACAATGTAATCAATGAATATCCATTTGACTTAAAAATTCAAAACTTAAAGCAAATAGGTGTCAAATGGTAGGGTTCTGAAGTCACTGAGTGAAGGTATTCCAAATTTTTCTGACATTAAAGCATAAACGCTATCAAAGGTTGGCTCAACGCTTGCTTTAAAGAAATAATCTTGTAATAATCGCTTTCGTTGATTTCCCCAAAAACAATCTTTTGTTATAATTTCAAGCGGATAATTGGCATATAATGGATTTTTCAATGTTTCGTTTACTTCTGATTGAAGTAAGTGGAGCAATGGTCTAAATATAACTACATCATTTTCCGCAATATATGATTGAAGAAACTTGTTAGAAACTTCCAAATACCTGTTATGATATAATTCTTGGCTTTCATGCTTTAGATTCATAATATGCATTTCTATATAATAGGACATCAAGTCCGACAAATTATGCCCTGTTATAATTACATCACCTTGCTCTACAATGGGATTGAAATATTCTAAAAATCGGTCTCTGCGTATCCTTTTACATAACGGGCAAGCATCAGAATATGGAATATTTTCATCAATCTTGGATTCAGTCGCCAAAAATTTAACATCAATCCCTTTTCCTTTGAAATATTCCAGTGTCATATTAAAATTTTCTGTTGAATAACAGTGTTGTGGAAAAGGGATAACAATAATTGTTAAGCGGCAATATTTCATAATATTTTCGTGCAAAAACATTCTAAGCAAGAGACTGGAATCATTACCTCCAGACCAGAAATACAAAACATTCTTGTTCATTACTTCATGCTGTGATATTTCCAATAATTTATTGATTTTTGATGTCATAGAAAAACACTCCATTCATTATTTACGATTATTTGTCACACACCCAAGCTCTCCGTGCATATACATATAGCTACAAAATATCCAAGGAGAGGCTTGTATATGCTAGAAAAGGACAAGTTTCCACTAAAGGACAACATTCCACAGGAATTACACGCGCTTCGCCAGTTTGTTGATTGGCGATTGGAACAGGACAAACGAACAGGCAAGCCTGCCAAAGTGCCATACTCACCCATCACAGGACATCGGGCATCTGCCAGCAATCCGTCCACATGGGGAACGCTGGATGAAGCACTAACCTGTGCTGAAAAATATAACTTCAACGGCATCGGCTTTGTTACGGTTGAAGATGATGGTATAATCCTCATAGACAGCGACAACTGTTTAGATGATGCTGGCAACCCAAACGAAATCGCCTCCGATATTATCGCGCATCTGCCGCCAACGTACATCGAAGTAAGTCCAAGCGGTAAAGGTCTCCATGCCTACCTCAAAGGTACTATGCCAAAGGGTGGAAACCGCAACAGCAAAACAGGTGTCGAAATGTACTCGTCTGGTAGATATTTTACATTGACAGGTCGAAAAATTCAAGAGTCAGTTGAATCAATTGGTACTGATTCGGATGGCACACTTGAATATATCCACCAAAAATATGTTGCTCCTGCCAAGAAATCAAAGAAGCAATCAAAAAATCATCCCGGTGCGGTGTCCGAGTTGGACGATGACCAGCTTATCCAATTGGCACAGGCTTCCAAAGATGGCGAAGGGTTTTCCACGCTTTGGGATGGAAAATGGCAGGGCAAGTTCAAATCACAACCTGAGGCAGACTTTGCTCTTTGTCGAAAGCTAGCCTTCTGGTCGGGCAAAAATACACAGCAGATGGATAGGTTGTTCCGGCGGTCTGCTCTGTTTCGAGAAAATATCCCCGGTCATGGTGAAGTAGCGGCTTGCGGAGTACATTTCTACGCCATTCTTAGTGTTCCTTTTGCCCTTGTTGGCTTCCGGCGGTAATTTGCCGCGAAGGAATGCGTGAAGTCCTTTGCCCGATGGGGATTTTTCGACATATGTTTTTGGTGCTTTGGCAAGGAATCCTGTGGCGATTTCGTTAAGTTTTCCATCAAGGATACATTTGTCCAAGTCCACCCCGATTATATCATCATCCTCGGTAAACACAAAACCGATGCCGTCCAGTTTATATTTTTCGACAGAGGCGATGGCTTCGTCTACGCTTGCCCATGTACTTGGGTCGGAAACGGAGGCATGATAGCCATTGGCTGGATTGTACGGTACTTTCACAGGTCTGTGCTTCTTTGGGCATCTCTCTTCGCGCCAGCCGAACCAACGATAGAGCGACAGGATTTCTTTGGAGAAGTTGTTTTTGTAAAACATAAAATATCCTCCCGGAATATGGTTGGTTATAACATATTCCGGGAGGGTTTGGACACTTGACGAAAGATAAAAGGATTTTGTATCCAAATGCTCCATTAAAATTTTTTCGTTTGAAAAAAACCATAAAATGTGGTATATTTTAACCATTACTTGTGTCAATTATTGTCGCTCAAACAAACAGGTGTATGTCCGTGTGGTTAAGGATAAGTCCCGGACATAATTTACAACTGAAGAGGTGACTTAAGTACCATGAAGAAAAAACAAAAAAATTATCAATTTTATTATCTACCCGTTTTTACGATTCTTTTACTTTTGGGTCAGGTTATTGCTCATCATATCTTGCAGTCGCGCATAGAAGAACAAGCAACATTTAACACCTTTGCATTGTTATTGAACGTCCTAGCCTTACCCTTTGTTGTCTTTATAATAGGGGCTATTTTTGACGATATCGGAACTAAAAAAAGCGAAGAAGTTTACATAAAAACTGATTCGATTATATTAAACAGCAAGGGAGATATTTATTCTGAAAATGGAAGAATGTTACTAGCTAATCGAGCAAGTTCTATTTATGAAGTCAGCATAAATGAGAGTGAAAACACGATAGAAATAAGCATGAAACCTAATGATACTACCGAAATATCAAAAATCTGTGGTGTATATAAAATAATCAATATTCCAGATTTTGATGGGCTTTTTGTGGAGGGAAGTATTCGGTTCAACAAATCAAGGATTTTATTGCATACTGCATATTTTTTTGCAGCGATGATTTACGTTCATATTCATGTTTCATACTACCACATATTGCTAAGAATTATTATATATATTATTGCTGTGGTGGTGAATTTTGCTTATGCTATATGGTTTTCTGATGTAATAGGAAAAATCAAAACCAAATTAGTTATAGATATAAACAAATATTTCGTTAGTGATGTTATTTTGAGTGAATTTGACTCAAATAAAATTCACTTAGAGAACTGTCAAAGCATATTTAATAATTTAAAACGGAAGATAGATTCATATATGATTGAGGCTGGTTTATTTGGTGCTCTTGCTTTCTCTGGTTTTATACAGTTAATCATCAACAAAAATTTCATTATTCCGTTTTACGATATTGCAAATGAGATAATTCAAACAATTAATGCAATAAGCGAATCAATGATTGGTGAAATTTCCATTAGCAATAGCACGATGATATATGGTGTTATTGTTTTGTGTTTATTTTCTACATTTTGCTTTGTTCTTGTTGTTATAAGCAGATTGACATACAGCGATTTGTTAAGGGAAATGGAAACATCGTTAAATTTGTCTCGATTTGACTTGTTTAATTTTGAAAAGGAAAATAATACCAACAGTGAAAAGCCCTCTTTATATGATCATGAATTTAAAAAGAATTTACACAATTATAATTATATTAAAACACAAATGATGGGAATTGTTTTGTACATTTCTTTTATGAGAAATCTAGCAATGCTTCTTTTTGTTTTTGCACTTTTTCTGTTTTCTTTTTCATTAAACGTATTCATGGGTATTTTTTTGTTATCATTCCTAATTGTAGCACTGATGTTTTCAAAAATCCAAAAAAATGTTCTCGGAAAGAGAATAAGCAAAAGGATGGAAGACAGCGTTTACAAGTTCGTTAGAAAATAAAAGCGCATACGACGAAACGGTTATAATGTGCTTTTAGATTCGAATTTGATACTCCTATAAGGGATATTGTTATTTCTGTGTTTTGCTTTCAATAGGTCTCACTTGTTGCCATTCTTATCGAAATATTTTTCTTCGTTAAAAGCAAACGTCCCCAGCGATTTTTTTGCAAAAGCTGGCGATTTTATTAAAGAAATGAGGGTATAGTCGTGAAAAAAATAATAATCCCTACAGCCGCAATGGATTACTTGAAAACACGAAAGCGTGTCTGGCTTAAATTTTTGTTTGCCCTTGTTCCGGCGATTGCAACAGGACTCGCCCTTGGATTTATTGATTTTAGGGGAGATGTCGTTATTGCAAACGTATTCCGGGATTTTGTCAACGTCCAAATTTCCGCAATAGCGATATTGATTTCATTTTCGATTGCAATAATAACCATTTTGGTGTCTGCCGATAACCCAAATATAAAAAGGTTAAAGCAACACCTTTCAGAAGATTGTAAGCCGCTGGATGGTAAAAGAATTAACTTGTTTCAAGTTCTACTATCAAATATTACCTACGGTGTGCTGGTCGAAGTTGTTTATTTAGTTATACTGATATTTTACATTTTTCTACAGTTATTTGTTTGCGATGAGTGGTACAAAGTTTTGATGGCAATAAGTGTATTTTTCCTCGTCCACATTTTGCATATACTACTTGAATCGGTTGGACAAATGTATATGACATTTTGGAAACATGAGGAATAAATCACGCAAATAAAATCTATACAAAAATGCCCCCGGCAATTCGAGGGCATTTATTATTTGCGATAAAAGCGAATTTGCTTGCTGTTTCAGCCGTTTTGTTTTGTATCGCTATAAACTTGTTACTGAACTCGCGCATAGTGGCAACATCATCCACGGACACATTTGTAATTTTACAGGCTTCCAGCCGCTTGCGAATGTCTTTCATATCCAGCGGCAAATACGCAAGCCCTGCCGGAGATTTGCTTTTGCAAGTGCCGTTGTTCATGGGGCATTTGAAGCCATTTTCTGCGATTTTTTCGCAAGTCATGGGCTTGGTTTTAGATTTGTGGAAATGTTTAATCTTCGCCTCGGTTTCATCGAAGGAGTATTTTGGGTAAGGCTTTGACATCTTATGGATTGCCGCATCGCCATCCCTAAATACAGCAATATTGGTAATCATTGCATACCAATCCGGTTCGCTGAGGGTCTTGACGTTTTTGCTACAATGTTTGATGAATTGGCACTTGAGTCCAACAACCTTAAGCCCAAGCTGATTATTCATACCCTTTGCGACAGTAGCGGTCGCATCGGTTTGTTTTTCTTCCGGCATTGAGGGCAATATACCATAATTGGCTCATCTTTGGTATGATTAAATCCGGGAATGCGAAGCACTCGGCTTTCGTTTACGCATTTGGGGTCGGCATCAAAGTGGGCAACCAATCCGCGCTGGATGCGCCGGAAGTCGGAAACCTTCCCATCCTTAATAAGCCAATATGCGTGTAATGATTTTTTTGACTTTACCGCCAGCGATGGTTCGAGGGGAATGCCTTAATCATGGCGAGTTGTTCTTCTAATGAAAGTTTGTCATTCTCCATGAATTGGGCATTGATACGAGTGATTTGGGCATCTTCTTGACCGCCAAAGTTTACAACATAGAAGATGCCACGGTCTTTTTCGTTGTGTTGCTTCAAAGTATCCGTCATCGCATCGAAAAGCCCCTGCTTGGCTTCCAAGTTCAACCCTGTAAAAGCACTGCCTTTTTTGTCGGAAAATATGCGGATGCCAATCGTGTCTCCGGCTTCGAATAACGCACCGAGGAATTCTTCTGCGGAAATGTTGAGTGCAGTTAAATTGTAGTCGGACATGGTTTGCCTCCTTTATTTTTAATGTACAAGGCATTTTCAGCCGATGCCCTGTCCTCAAATGTTAGCGAAAACGTGCTAAAATAGCCCGTCCTCATGCCTTTTTTGATTAAAATGCAATCCTTTTTAGCTTGCTCATATGTAGATTGGTTATCAAATCATCGTATTTTTCCCAAATGGACAAATTATCTGCCGTGGCGAAAACGCTCGGATAATTCGTACAACACGCAATTATTGGTTTGTCCGCAGGGCAACTCCGTAAACAAACTTACAGACCCCAAAAATGCTCCGTTAAAAATGGACAGGTAATTATGGCATAGACAAACCCTCCCTGCGACACAAAAAATGCCCTGTTGCATAAATATTATGCAAGGGCATATGTGAAAAAATGTTGTCCTTCGATTTTTTCCGTAAACTCCGTTAATCAGCTTTGTATTTTTTGGTTATTTAGCTTTGACATATTTTTGACTTCGGCTGTTTGGCTTGTCGGGAATAGTCATTTGTAGCACACCCGAATCAAGTAATGGCTTCAAAATGCTTCTTCTAAAATGGTCTCTGCTTAATATTCCGATGTGATTTTGCATTTCGTCTCTTGTCCTTGGTGTTGTACAAAATTCTAACAGCGCATTAGCGCGGTCATCTTGGATGGTAACTTGGCTGGTGCTACCATTCAAGTCACCATCCAAGTTAAAATTCATATTCTTCAAAATAACGTGAAATGCTGAAGGCGTTGATGTGAATTGTGGCGCGT
>Ga0209755_10004522_pt1 | contig 16407 bp, 16 predicted proteins | sample TergutCo191P1_FD_187301 | JGI IMG/M metagenome (GOLD analysis project Ga0209755, IMG submission 187301) | Cornitermes sp. P1 segment gut microbial communities from Petit-Saut dam, French Guiana - Co191P1 (SPAdes) (version 2) | ecosystem: Host-associated > Arthropoda: Insects > Digestive system... | reverse complement strand
AAGTTTTTCCTCTTGCAATATGCTATACTTTTCATTCATAATTTGTGATGTTTTTAGTTGGTTTTAATTCTCTTTTGATTTTTCGATTTGCGATTTCAATATAGTCGGGATTTATCTCAATGCCGATATAGTTTCTGCCAAGTTTTCTTGCTACGACAGCAGTTGTTCCACTACCCATAAAAGGGTCTAAAACAATACCGTTTTCGGGACATCCTGCCTTGACACAATCGGCAATTAAGTTTTGCGGAAAGCAAGCAAAATGGCTTTCTCGTTCAGGCTGTGTGCTGACAGTCCAAACGCTACGTTTGTTGCGTACAAAATTCCCGTGTTCATCACATCGCCAACGCTTACGTTCCCGTGTCGAAAGCGACTTTGCTATTGACCCCGTAGTATTTGGTTGAGAATACTTTTGACTGCCTTTATGCATTAGGTCTTTACGCCCATCATAAACCGCTTTTTCCATAATCGATTTATGGTCGAAAAAATATTTTTTGTTTTTGGAAAGTAAAAAAATATATTCGTGTGATTTGGTACAGCGGTCTCTTACACTTTCGGGCATCGGATTAGGTTTTGCCCAAATAATATCTTGCCGTAAAAACCAACCACTTTGCCGAAGTGTAAAAGCAAGAACCCACGGAATTCCCATAAGGTCTTTGTTTTTGTATCCCTCGATTTTATAGGGCTTTTCAAAATTATCGCCAACAAAAACCGTTTTCGGTGGCAATCCTTTTTTGTTAATATTTCCTTTGCCTCTGCCACTTCCTGCGTAACTATCGCCGATGTTTATCCAAAGTGTGCCGTGAGGTTTTAACACACGCTTGACTTCCGAAAAAACTTCTTGCAATTTTTCGATGTATTGTGTTGGTGTTTGTTCAAGCCCAATCTGTCCATCCATTCCATAATTCCGAAGTCCGTAGTACGGTGGCGAAGTAATGCAACAATCCACCGAACTGTCTTGCATTGTGCGAAGTGTTTCGAGTGCATCGCCGCAAATAATTGTGTTAATCATCATCTGTTTATTTTAGTTTGTTTTTGTGCTTTTGCTCCGAACTTTCGATTTCCAACAGTCTTCGTTTGACGTCCTGCATTTCAAATTTGAGTTTGTCAATTTGCTTTCTTTGCAGAGCAATCAATTTTTCCTGCTGTAGCATCAGTTCGATTATTTCAATGAGAGTTGTTTCCATCAGAACACATTTTACAACCGCTGTCCGCATTGCGGAATTCTATAACTTTTTTTCACAAACTCGTTGAAATCTTTGTGGCCGGCATAAACCGATCGCTTGTCCTTAATTTCACAACATTTGCCTATCTTCTCCTTAAGTCCAACAAATGAAGTTTCGCCATTTTTATCATTGTCAAAATAGCAATTAACCACGTCGTGTTTTTTCAAAAAATCTTCGACTGTGCTTTTTTCGAGATTTACCGTGCTATTAAGAACAAGTGTATTTGCTTGTGGGTATAATGCTGGAAAGCGTTTGCTTAAACTTTCGTAAGATAGGAAATCAAAAAAACCTTCAAACAAATTACATTCTGTCATTGATTTGTCGATTATAGTAATGTCTTTGTTTGTACATCCTTTGAAGTATTCGTTTCGGACTTCATAGTCCTCTTGCATATCATAAGCAAAAAACATTCTTTCAGGTTTCAGTTCTTTTAATCTAAATGCCATGTCTTGTGTGAGTAGTTGTGCCTCTAATCCTCCGGCAAATATGGGACGATGTGGCTGTCGTTTCAGCATCTCAAAAACCGTATCAATATGCCCCGATGAACACGCCAATAGATTGTCGTCTGTTACAATCCAACCGTCAGTAACAGGCAGTTCTCGGAGGTTGTAGCCTTCTCGTTTAGGTACAGAGCAAAACCAACAGCGATTTGTACAGCCACGTGAGGTTATTACATACCCATTTTGCAAATACATTCCCGGAACAAAATCGCCACCACGTTCATTGAACGCAGGACCGCCAAGCTTGACTGGAGCAACTGACTGCCATTGTTTTTCCAACCATTCGGCACGTGGAATATCCCAAGTAAAAGCAACGGATATATGCACCTCGTCAGCATTATCAAACATCGAAGGTGTAGCGTTTATTCTTACCAATTCATCTGTTGGTGTGGCTTTTGTCCTACGTGGGAATACACGAATGATTTGTTTGTCTGTTGTGTTCATTTCTTTATCGTTTTTTCTATTTGGTTTATGGCATTGAAAATTTGCAGTACAACCTGAGGAACTACGGCGTTTCCGTACGCTTTGATTGTTTCTTTTCTCCATTTAGGAAAGGTAATAGAGTCCAATGTTCGGGGAATCCCATCATCTGCTCCACAAACAGGGGATTGAGTTGGGAATATTGACCAGTAGTCTGATAATTCCATTCGCTCATTTGTTCGCCAAGATTGCTCTTGTTTCTGTCTCTGAGTGCATGCCGTTCGTCTTGGCATTTCGGTGTTGGCAGTAGTCCGCTCTTGGCTAAGTCCTGCAATTTTGCCGAAAATACTTTGCCGCTTTTTCGTGTTACATACCTTGATGTTACCGTCGCCGCTCCTCCCGACACATCCGTCACCGTTGGCGTTGGCAATAACGCAAGGCTCATAAATTCGGTCTTCCCCTTGCCATTGCAAACTTTCAGACCTTGCGTCTGAACTGTTGGTAACAGCCCCAACTTTTTCATCGTTGGGGCATAGCCGCTCGCTATTTCTTGTGCCAATGTTCCGGAGTTCCCCGATGTCGGATTCTTTTTCCCCGTCGATATTATACCGTCCATTCGTGTCGGAGTTTTTAGTAGCGACGAACCACACTCTGTACCGCCGATGCGGAGCGTTGACGCCGCAAGCTGGAAGTACGAACGGCTGCACTTGGTATCCTTGAGTTTCCAAGTCAAGACACACCTGCTCGAAGACCATCCCTTCGCTCCAATTAATAATTCCGAAAACATTTTCTGCCACAACCCAACGTGGTTGGATTTCGCGAATTGCTCTAAGCATTTCGCCCCACAAGTAGCGTTCGTCATTTGTTCCTTTTCGTCTTCCTGCGAGCGAAAATGGCTGACAGGGAAAGCCACCTGAGATGACATCAATGGTTCCGTTGTACCCTGTGAAATCTGTTTGTTTAATGTCTGCATGTTGAATTGAATTTGGAAAGTGATAATTTAGCACCTTTTGACAAAAAGGATCAATTTCGCAATTAAATACATTCGTCCAACCTGCTAACTCTGCAACAAGGTCGAAACCGCCAATTCCTGAAAATAAGCTACCGTGTGTCATATTAAAATGCTATTTTTATGATTAGTTTCTGCCTGATGGCTTTAGCGTAAACTTTTTTGATGCCTCTACTTACTTTTTACTAAAAAGTCCGATTGCTCCAAAGGCTGACATTTTAATTTTGGCAGGAGATGTCGTGGCTCTTGAGAGAATGAAAAGTGTAGATTGGTTTTTTGATTACCTTTCAGATAATTTTCAGCAAACATACTGGGTGGCAGGAAACCACGAATATTATCATTTTGAAAACATTAATCTTTTGACAGGAAGTTTTAATGAGAGTATTCGTAAGAATGTACATTTAGTCAATAATATCACAGTAAAGCACGAAGATGTTAATTTGATTTTTTCCACAATGTGGACAGAAATTCAAGATAAAAACATGGCTCATATAAAAACGGGAATGAGCGACTATCACGTTATTCGTGATAATGGCGAGGTTTTGCACCCTCGAAAAACAAATCAACTTTTTAGAGAAAATATTGCTTTTATCACCTCTGAGTTAAAACGACTGCAAAATGAAAAGACCGTTGTTGTAACACACCACGTTCCAACGCTAATAAATTACCCGTCTCAATTTATAGGCGACAAGCTTTCTGAAGGTTTTGTTATCGAGCTTTCTGAACTGATAAAAGAACTTAAACCTAATGTTTGGATTTATGGACATTCACATCACAGCAAGCCAAAGTTTCAAATCGGCGAAACACTAATGCTGAACAATCCTCTCGGTTATGTGCGTTCTGAAAAAACAAAATATAAAAACGGACGAACGATAAAACTGTGATTTTTATTTGCTTGTTTCATTTTTTTTTTGTACCTTTGTAAAATGAAACTAAAAAATACGCATATAAAATAATGATTTATAGAGTCAAGCAATGTTTTTTGTAAATTATCAATCGCATTTGATAATTTACAAAAACGATGATAAGATGTTATGAATGAGATAGAAAAACATATTTGTCAATGTTTAGGAATAAAGGTGTTCATTGCCCCGTTGAGAAAGCCGTTGCTTGGGCAATTGCCAATGTACCTTACTTATACTTACGAAGTACAAGAAACAACTATTCACGGACAACAAATCTGTTTGTTGATCGGGAAAGGTAAAGACACCTTAAAGCCCAATCAACTTCACAAGCAAATGCATTTTGTGATGAGCAGACTTGAATTGCCTGTGGTGTATGTATTTAAAGATGTTGCCTCTTACAACCTTCGGCTGATGAAAGAAAAAAGAATAAATTTTATCATTTTGAGCAAAAAGATTGTGCATCTTCCGGATTTGGCAATGATTTTTGGAAAAGTAGCAAAGAATCCAACTTTTCAAAGCAATTTTCTTACTCCGCTTGCTCAATTTCTACTACTATATCATCTGCAAAAAAAAGTATTGAATGGCTTTACCATACAGCAATTATCTGATAAATTTGACCAATCTTATCTGATGACAAATCGTGCAGTTAAAAATTTAGAGAAATTTGAGCTTTGCCATTTTTTTGGTGGAAAGAATAAGCAAGTGCAATTTGTAGCAAGAGGCAAAGAACTATGGGAAAAGGCACAAGATTTCCTTCAAAATCCTATCGAGCGTAATTTATTTACAGATGAAACTCCCGATGAAAAACAAGTCTGTTTTAGCAACATCAACGCACTATCTCACTATTCAATGCTCAATGATGAAAAGCATCGGACTTATGCTATTGGAAAAAACGAATTGAAAAATCTCACAATAGAAACAGATAAATATAACGGTGAGCACACCGTTGAAGTGTGGCGTTACAATCCCAAACCCTTGTCGATAGATGGGTTTGTTGATAAGTTATCTATATATCTACTGTTCAAAAACGACGATGACCCACGAATACAAATAGAATTGGAACGACGAATAATAAATGAAATGAAATGGTTAGAGGAATAAATAAATTTAAGGATTTTTTTGCCGGGTATGAGGACAATTATATCATCATCGGCGGCACGGCTTGTAATATCTTGGACGAAATGCAAAATCGACCTCCACGAGCTACGAGAGATATTGATATTGTTTTGATAGTCGAGGCTCTCACGGTAGATTTTGGCAAACGATTTTGGGAGTTTGTCAGAACAGGAGACTATGAGACACGCCAACGAGGAGATGGCAAGCACGAGTATTTTCGTTTTATGAGACCAAAAGAAGAGGATTTCCCTTTTCAGATTGAAATTTTCTCACGGAAACCCGATGTGTTAGAAATGGCGGAAGATGCTCGACTCACACCAATTCCGTTAGATGAGGATCTTTCGAGTTTGTCTGCGATTTTGATGAATGACGACTACTATCACTTCACTTTGGATCGCAGTATTGTTGAAGATGGTGTTAGGCTTGCCAATACGGAAAGTTTGATTGTGTTAAAAGCAAAGGCGTTTATAGATTTGAGCGAACGGAAATCCGATGGTCAAGCAATAGACAGGAAAGATATTAATAAGCATAAAAACGATGTTTTTCGCTTGACTACTATATTGCCCCCTATGGAACAATTCACACTTCCTGCTACATTGCAGAACGATATGAATGTTTTCTGCGAAATGGTTTCTCAGTCTTTACCGGATAAAGCTTTTTTCAAGTCAATTGCTCTCGATTCAAGACCTGAAGATGTTTTCGCGTCGCTATGTGAAGCTTTTCAGATTGAACAAAGTTAAAATGCAACTTTATTTTCCATTTTCCGAATTGGAAATAACGCTTGCTAATATGGCTGAAATGAGGAAATTAAGCGTGTTGATTTTTTAGAATTCCAACACGCTTAAAAGATGTTTCTTGCATTTTATTTCTTTGCCTTATCATTTTCACTTTTCATTCTTTCGGTCTCAAGTTCAACGATTAAACTCACTTCCTCTTTAATTTTCATATAGTTAGTTTTTATCTGCTCCTCCATGTTATCTTCGCCCGTTTTAGCATTGATAAACGGTGTAATAACTTTGGGAATTTTCTCATATTTTTCAGTCTCTTCTTTGAGCTTGTCTAAATCAACCTTGATTTTGCAATGAAAAGTCTTTTGTTTAATTTCTTGCCCAAAATCATCGGCGACACAGCCTACGAATGTTCCTTGTGTTAAAGAACTGATTTTGCTCGCAGGAATAATACTGTCCATTTGCGTACTGATAGAGGTTGATGTGTCGGTGCGGTTGATAGAGATTGATTGCCGTTTTTGCAAAATTTTTCCAAATCTCTCCGAGAGTGTTCGTGCAGTATCTGCAACAACCATTCCGGAAAAAATATTTCCGATGGTATTTTGAATAACAAAACATTATGAAAACTTTAGACTTAAATGCTTATGGCGTACAAGAAATGAACCATCAGGAGATGAAAGACATCAATGGAGGTGAGCCTATTTCGCTTACGGCTGTACTTGTTATAGGAGTAGTCGTAGGAGTAGTTGCTGGTATTATAACCTTTTTTGCAACAAGGGATAGATAAATACCGTTGATATTTAGAGCATCAACTGCTATTAAGAAAAACAAAATTATTCACAAAAAAATCAAAAAATCATGAACAGTTTAGATTTAGGTGCTTACGGTGTAAGCGAAATGACAAAGCGAGAAATGCAGGAAACCAATGGAGGGAGTATCCTTGGACTTATAGCGGTAGGTTTGATAGGGGCTCTCGTCGGGTTTGTAGTAACTTACGTACTTTTAGACCAGAGAGATATTAACAGCAGTAGATAGACCGAAAGATACTCGGACATATCTGACCGACTGCTATAAATCTGCATAGCTTTTGAGGGTGGTGTACTCAATATTGAAAAACACCACCCTCTGTTTGTAAAAAAACAAGAATAATTCGTAATTTTGTATTTTGAATTACCAGTTAAAAGCAAAAAACGATGAAAAGTATTCATCATTAATGATAATGAGGAGTTAATGAGCAACATTCATTGCTCTGACGGTGAGTATTTTTTCGATATTGATTTTTCCCGATACACCTTATTGATGGCACGAGGCATATCACTTTCAGGAATTGGTTCTGTAGAAGCCTATTTCTCTCGAGATGCCACTAACAAATACACTTTGAGTGTTGCCATTGTTCCTACTATTGCACATGTTCTTCAAGGTTGGGTGGTTTTGTTTCTCACACCAAAACTATCTGAGAATGCGACTGTATCATTAGAAATCGAACGGATTGTAAACTTCTAAAAAAATGCAATTATGAAAAAAATATCATTTATATTATGGCTTCGTTCCGATGTACTGTTTTCCGCCGTTGTGATGTACTGCGATGCGGATGTTCTTTGTGCCGTCGCCCCTTAAATGCGAGGACAATTCTTCTACGAAAGTTGCCATAATAAATTGTGCGTTTTTTGTGCGAATACGCCTGACAAAGGTACGAAGACATTCTTAAAATTGCAAGAAAAAACTATGTAAAAACGTGTAAAAACCATTGCAAAACAGCGTCTTGCAAGGCTTTTGTGTTCCCAACACCGCTAAATACGGTATTTTTGAAATCTTTTTTGCAAAGATACAAAAAAAATCGTACCTTTGCAAAAAATTCATTACCACTATGCAAATTTTCAAACCTATGAACATCACCCGTTTATTTTTAGTCTTTGCGTTGATTGCATCGCAAGGCTTAGTTGCTCATGCGAGCGAACAACAAGGCGCACGAACGATTTCCGAAGCGGAATTCAGAACGTTAGTTATGGATTTTCAAAACAATCCTGAGGAATGGATTTTTAAGGGCGAACTGCCTGCAATTATCAATTTTTACGCCAGTTGGTGTCCGCCGTGTCGCCGTTTGGCGCCTATTTTTGATGCTGTTGCACGTGAATACGCAGGACGCGTGAACTTCTACAAGGTTAATGTGGATAATTCACGCGCCTTAGCTACGTTTTTTGGCGCACGAAGTGTGCCAACGTTGATGTTTGCTCGAATGACGGGTTTGCCAGCGATTCAGCCGGGTTTTATGACGCGGGAACAGCTGATTTATGCGATTGAGAATTTTCTGTTGGTCGGTGAATAATGTAACGTAGGGGCGTATTGCAATACGCCCCTACCAACATCAATTAAAATACCGCGCCAGTAATCAAAATCATACAGAGCAACGAAAGAATTGCAAAGAATTCTGGGAATGCCGCTAAAATCAAGGTGTTTCCAAGAACGGGCTGCCCTGATGCAATAGATGCTATACCGCTTGCACAGATTTCGGCTTGCTTGATGGCCGCAAACATCGAAACTAATCCCAAGATTAATCCTGCACCAAAAATCGCTCCTGCTTGAACATAGTTAATGTCGTAGTAATACGGATACAAATTTCCAAGTACAAGGAAAAATGCGATAAATCCGTAAAGACCGTTCGAACTCGGAATTGCCGACAAAAGTAGGTAGTTTCCAAATCCTGCTGGTTCTTTCTTCAATGCGCCAATTGCTGCGTTTCCGCAGATTGCGAATCCGAATGCACTACCAACTCCAGGTAATGCCATCATTAGTGCTGCGCCAATATAGGCTAAAATAATTGGTTCCATAATTTTTAGTTGTGTTACTTCTTTTTTTAGGTTGCAAAGATACGAAATTTATTTCGATTTGCAATGTTTATTTTTCGATTTCTACTTTATTGAATGGTTTGTACTCTCTTCCGCCGCCTTCAAAACCGGCGTTTTTGTAAAATTCCACGAACGTGAGACGCAACGGATGCACAAAAGCGCCCAACATCGCAATAGCGAAATTCAACGTGTGTCCGAAGACCAAAATGATGAGCGTGATGAGCGTTCCAAGTACTGGAATGTCTGGCCCTGCTTGAAAAGCGAGTTGGTTGAATACCATGCCCAACGTTCCGCCGACCAATCCCAACGCAAACAAACGTACATAAGACAAGATATCGCCAGGCAATCCCGTCAACATTTGGTAGCTGTTCCAAAGTCCAAGTCCGAAATTCACAAATGGATTTTTTCCAGGCGAATTGTAGAAAAATATCGCCAAACCTGACAATCCTGCGACTACAAAATAAGCGATTCGCACGGCTTCGGAAAGCACCACGCCAAGCATTGGCAAACCAATAAACGCCGCCGATGAAAGGATGAGCGCAAACCAACCGATTTTTGCAACCGCAAACTTAAATCCTTTGAAACGAATGATGTTGATAATGCCCAAAATCATTGCAGTTACGATGTGAATTCCACCAAAAACAAAGGCTAATGTCATCATGTTGTCTTGGTTGAAGAAGAAGTTTTGGAAGCGCTCCAACGCTGGAACATAGACCAATTGGATGCCAAAGAAACTTCCGGCGAGCGTGCCAAACAAAATCGTTGCAACACCGACCCATTGGATTAAACTCAACAGCGGTCGGTACTCCCCTACGTTCAGTTTGTATTTCGCAAATGTCGCACCGAGTAACAGCACCAATCCGTAGCCAGCATCGCCAGCACAAAATCCGACAAACAGCATAAAAAACGGCGCCATAAACGGCGTTAAATCCATTTCGTTGTACTTCGGAAGTGCAAATAATTTTGTGATTGGTTCATACAATTTTGCAAAACTATTATTTTTCAGCAAAACTGGCGGATCTTCGTTTTCTTCCAAATGTAGTTCCGTATAATATACTGGCTGACTGTCCAAAAACGCTAAAAAATCTGCTTCGTTATCTTGTGGGATAAAGCCTTTTGTGATGCGAATCGTGTTATCCACCGACGTTTCTGTTCCGCTTGTAATTCGGTCGAACGAAAGCGCATTTTTCAAATGGGCTTGCTCTTGATAAAGCGTTGGCAAATACATCGCCATTTGCTCAAAATGCTTGTCTAATGCGTCACGGCGAAGTTTTAACGCATCGTTTTCCGTCTGCTGTGCGCTGAGCGAAAGGGTTGGCATTTTGATTTCATTTGCGGCAATTGTGATTTTCTCACGACGTGCAGGTTTTGTAATGACGAAATAGGAAATGCCACCAATTTCGTTAATCATTTCCAAATCGTAATCTTCACGCCATTTCTGGTCAAAATTACGAGTTTCACAGGTGTAAAACACCAAGTCGTAACCGCTTTTGTGAAGTTTTTGAACAATCGCAGGATCGTATTCACCCCAAGGCAAAAAATCTTGATAACGCTTGTCGTTTTGCTTAATGTCTTGATCAATTTGATCGTACTCTTGTGCAACTTTTTGGTACTCTTTCAACACATACGTCGCCTTCCGATTCTTAGGATCGGCGCTGGTTTGCTTGGTTTTGTATGATTCCAAACGTTTGATGGCTTCGTTGCAAAGATTGAGCCAATTCAGAATTTTTCGCTCTTCACCTTCGTGTCCCGAAGCGGTTTGTGTAATGTCTATCAATCCCAGGTTTTGCAGGTTATCCAGGAAAACTGGAAAGTCGTTGGCATACGAAACGATGCCGTATTTTTTCATTTTTGCTATCATGCTGCTTCCTCCTCCATTTGTTGACGTGTTTTTACGATTTTTTGAGCGGCTTTCGAGAGGTTTTCCTCGTCTTCCATGAATCGTTTGATTTTGCGTATGGCTTCGTTATAGCCCGGTATTTGTACTTTTTCGTAAAGATTAACTTTTTGTGTAGTCTTTTTTCTGGCGTATTCGAGTACGCGCATTTTTTCGTAATACACTTCACTTTTCACACCAATAATCGCTAAATCTTTCAAGATGCGAATCCCTTCAGCATACCACAGCGGTTGCGCAAACATACTGTACGGTTTTTCCTCAAAAATCACTTGATCCAAAACGGGAATCCTTACGCCTGCAATCTTTTCGATATGCAATTTAACATCTTTTACAGAAATTAGCGACGCATCAAATTCGTTCCAAAGTGCAGAGATATTGGCGTGTGCAGCGATTTGGCGTTCCATTTCTGCGAACAACCATTCGGCCTCTGTTTTTGCTTTTTTCACTTCGGCACGCAAGGCGGATTCTTTGCTTTTGATGGTTGGCAAAGCCTTTGTGCGAATTTTCAACTGTGTGTTGAGGTTGTTCAGCGACGTTTTGTTGTATTGATACTTGATCAGTGCTGGCATTTTTTTTACTTTTATTTGATTAATGTTACTGTTCCGTGTGTTGATAAGTTTTGTCCGCTAATGGTTTCGTGGGCTCGGATGATCCAAATGAAAACGCCAGGTCGCAGTTCTCGTCCATTCATATCTCGTCCGTCCCAGCGGATCGTTTGATCGGTTGTTCTAAATTTTCGGTTGCCCCATTGGTCGTAAATGAACATTTCAAAAACCACCAAATCTTCTGGAAACGTGCGTACTGGTCCGAATGTACGATTGGTTTGGATGCCACTTCCTGGTCGGAATGCGGTTGGCAGGATGAATACATCGCAAAAAACATTTGTAATGCGAATGCTGTCTGACCAACTGCAACCGTTGAGTTCTGTAGTTAATGTGTAAGTTCCGGCATAGAAAATTTCAAAGCGATCCGACTGTGAAACGAGTTGTTCATCTTTCGTCCAATAAAATTCAACAGCGTTGAAAATCGCTTGATCCAATCCGATGATTTGTGCAATCACGCTTCGTCCTTCTGTGGTAACGGTCGGATCATGCCATAAAATTCTCGGATCGTTCCAACAAATCGCGGTATCGTTAGACAGTCGAAACCTTGGCGTGGGGCGGTCTTCGATAAAAACAGAAGCCGTAGAAAAACAATTATTTTCTGAAATTGTCACTGTAAATTCGCCGCCTTCCGTGATTCGTCGTGTTGGCGTTGTGTATCCGTTACACCATGAATATGTGGCGTTTGGACGATACATATCCATCGTTAAATCAAAGCCTTCACACAAGAAAACGTACGGACTAAAATCAATAATTGGCAACGGATAAACGTGTATTCTCAACGTGTCGTAATACCAGCAATTGTTGTACATTGTACGCAACAAAAAATCGCCCGAATACGCTATAGAAATATCCGTAAGTTTGTAGTGATACGTTGCAATTTCTGTGCCAAATGGATCGCGCCAAACGTAGTAAACGCCGGTGCCTGGAATAACCCAAAATTCAACCGTATATCCCACGCAATAACTCGGCAAAAGCCCATAAAACTGTAGGTTTGGGAAAGGCATCAAATTAATATCTAACCAAGAAGTGTCTCGACACGTGTGCAAATTTCGAATGAGTCTGTAGGTGCCAATATCCGCAGGAACAACGTTGTAAATCGTCAAAAACCGCGAATGAATATCTCGTCCATAAAGCGTTCGCCACGTGTGGAGCATATACGGCACATCTTGGGCTTCAAAAATAAAATTGGCATGAATGCATGCTTTGTCGTCTGCCACAAAATTCCCATACATATCGGGTGCGAAATTTATATCGTTTTCGAGAATGACAATGTGGAAATTAGCATAGTTGCGACAGCCTGTAACCCCATCGTAGCCTGAGACTCGGAAGGTTGTAGGTGTAGTTGTTGGTCCTATATTTAGCAACGTGCGGTCATCGTCCAAAAAGCCTGCTGGCGTAGGATAAACCCAGCGCCATTCCAGACCTGGATCACCTGTTGCATGAAGTGTAAATGATTCCGTAATACCCACGCAAGACACGGTATCGCCCCAAATTCCGCCTCTGCTAACATTCACATTTGGCAAGGGAATTGGCGAAATGGTTACCGTTCCTTTTGCATTGCAATCGTTGTAGCCTCTTGCCAAAACCGTGACTACTGTTGGATTATTTCCATCTCTAATTTGCAAATTCACATTATTTCCAACGAGCATCGTATCGTTCGCATGCCATTGCGGAATACCAATAATATTGGGATCTGGCGCTAAATAAAGCGTTGCAAAATCGTACAAACATATCGAAAAATCTGTCAATGTCAGCGTTGGTGCAGGAATGACATTCAGAAAACGGTAATCGTATGTTGAGCCGCAAGCTGTCGTACTGATAACTTTGTAATACGTATCATTAGTCACTATATTCCACAACGTTTCCAACGCACCACGATCTCTAAAAATCGTGTCGTTGCCTTTAACCCACGTGATTGTTGAAAGCACATCAACCTGCGAAACCATCAGCATTAGCGTATCGTTCTGACAAATACCTCCTATCGGAAATGGTACCATTTGAACGGATGGAGGTTCGTTCCATCGCAAGTAAATCGTATCGTAAACACGGTTTGTTCCGCCCATTGATGCACATTGAAAACGTGCTTCAGCTTGCACAACAAATCCACGCATCAGATCGCCTGGCGACAACCAAGCATTCGCGCTTGCATTGTTAAATGGGGGCATTGCGAAGTTTACACGTGTGATAAATTCCGGATTCCAATATTTTTGAATGCCGTTTTCAACCGTATTCAAATTGATAACTTCGGTTCGACACACATCAATGACACGCTGTCGCCAAATCCTCGGAAACGGGCGCACAATAATGTAATCGGACAATGTGTAATTCACAATATCACCCCAAAAATCGTGCTCTTGCACGAAGGCTGTGAATGTGGCATTTTCGTAAACATTCGTGTAAAAATGCCAAACGCCGGTTGCCTGATTTAGGGCATCAAACCGCATTGGCGACGCAGGTACATAGTCCCAAACCACGCGCACAATCTCGTTTTCAGACTCTCCATGTGGTCGAATTTCAAAGCGTGCCGTTTCGCCATCGCAATACGTTTTGTTAAAGGCTTCTTGCCAAATGCTTGCTTGACAATTCCGAATGGTTATCGAGCGTGCAGAAAATGTATGAGTTCCAGTGCGATACCCATAGCGGTAAGTTACAACCACATTAAAATTCGTTGTTTCTTGAAATCTTGCGGTGTAGTGATAAATGCGCCGCGCTTGTAGAAACTGCAGATGTGGAGGGTGTGGTGGATGCACCGGATCTTCATCGATTTTATCCAGAGAAAAATAGTAGCGGCCTTGTGCAACACCCCAATCAACGTCTATTATGTAACCGTTTCGGTTTCGCAATTGAATCTCTAACGCCGTTTCTTGCCCTCTACAAAGCCAATTTTCGCTCAGCACCATTATTGGTGAGCAATTAGACCATACATTTTGATGTTGCCTTCCTTCAATCAACGTATCTAAATCCGCCTCATGATAAAGAATTTCATAGCGAATCTGCTCTCTGGTATATGTAATAAATCGTCGCCTAAATTGTGGCGATGATGTACCAAAACCCAAGGTATCCCAGTCGCCAATAAAATAAAAACCATCCGGTAAATCCCAGTCTATCGACACAATATACGCGTTCGGCCTTCGCCGTTCGGAAACGATAATGAAATTTGTATCACCGATACATTCTATCATTGGGATTTCAACACGCGGATGGCAATCGGACGAAAGATGTGGCCGAATATGAATGACCGTATCATTCACAACGCCACAATACGTGTAGCGAATAAACGCTGGAAAACGACCACCAACGCCAAGTCGGTCTCGCCACGTGTGAATGGTGTCTTTGAACGTATAAACCATCAGATTTTGCGCGGTTTGCGACAAGTGAAACAAGTCTTTGTATGGAGCACGAATACTTACGGAATCAATTGTTAGATGCATGCCTCGGTTCGATGTAAATCGGATCTCTAACGAATCCGTTCGGCAATAATCGGACATGATTATAATATGCTCATTCGTTGCAAAATAAAGCGTTGTTGTGAGTGGCGTTGTCGATCCGCCACAGCACGTGTTTCGGTACGTTACCGTGATATGTAGCGTGTCGTCATTTTCTGGTCTGTAGGCAAATCTGTAAATTCGGTCAATGCCATTTGCATCCATAAATGCCATTTGAAATCGGACGGGAAAATCATTGTTTGACACAATTCGGACACTTGCTTCTGCTGCGGGGTTTTGAATGTTAAGAATATCTGGTCTTGGATTGATAATGTCGATGAAATGTTCCATGCAAGCACCGTCTGCAAGCGTTTGGGATGCCGTAGATTCCCATCGGACTCGAAATTGGCAACCCGTACGATTGATTTCCAAATGCACTTGTACGTTTGTCAATGTGCGAGTTGTGTAGCCACATTCGTTGGATGTGTAGAGCCGACCGTTTATCGTGCCAACGTAAAAATCCTGCAATCGTCCGACTGGCGGGCTTTCTATTGCGCTGTTTAGGTTGAGTGGTTCGATAGGTGTTCCGTTTAATGTCCAACTTGAACTGCTGATATACAATGAATCTGCGTTTTCCAAAACCAGTAAATCCGACAAGCGTCGTGTACATCCTGGACAAATTTCGACCCAAAGCCATTGGTGTAAATGCATTTGCATCGTGTCGATACGTGGAACCATAGTGATGTTTACAAACATTTGTGTTGCGTCTAAACCTTCGCAAACCTCGTTGATGGCGACAACCGAGAAACTTCGACTTTCCGTTACAGTCAGTACATATCCGTCTGGATATTCATTATCTGTTGCTTGATCTGTCCACGTTATAGCAGTGTAATTTCGAGCAGAATCTACAGCAAGCGTAATCTCTTCGCCTGGACAAACCGTCACACTTCTTGCCCATATTTGAGGGGCTGGAACGACTTGAACACGCAAAATATCTTCAAAAACTTCGCCTGTATTTATGTCTGATGAGCGGAAAATCAAGGTATGCACGTTGCCTACAAGCGTTGGGCCAACTTCTCCAACTGTGAATGATCCCTCACGTGCCCCACCAAAAAGAGGTGTTGTACCGCCTACTGCAAACCAGCCGTAGAGCGTTAAGTCGGCAACCGAAATGTCTGGATGTGTAAATAAGGCAGGCGTATTGTATACAATATTTTCACATCTCTGCACGTCTTGGTCAAAGATAAAAGCCCGTTGAGCCTCTACCCTGCCCGACCAATCAAGCAGAAACAAAATGAGTATGAATATTTTGCCAGTTTTCATGTTTACATACTATATGCTATGCAAAAATACGAAAAAAAAATGAAAAAAGCAAAAAAAATGTTTGGTTATTATTGGGAACGGTATAAAACCAACGCAGAGGTTTTAGAAATTTTGATTTGTCCGCCTTGAAAGCGCCCTAAACCGTCTAAATTTAACATGCCGTTTCGCAAAACTGCGGTGTACGTTCCTTCGGGAATTTCGACAGAAATTTCGTCTAAATTTCCGTTCAAAATAACAATAATATGTTCCCATTCATCGCCATTGGCGTGGTTTGTGAGTTCGTAGGCAACCACGTTGCTGTTCTGAACAGGCAGGAAATTCAAGTGTTTTCGGATTAAATCCGCATCGCCCATTCGAAACGCAGGATGTGCTTTCCTTAGAGCGATAAGCCCTTTGTAATAATTGAACAA
>Ga0209755_10004521_pt1 | contig 16408 bp, 14 predicted proteins | sample TergutCo191P1_FD_187301 | JGI IMG/M metagenome (GOLD analysis project Ga0209755, IMG submission 187301) | Cornitermes sp. P1 segment gut microbial communities from Petit-Saut dam, French Guiana - Co191P1 (SPAdes) (version 2) | ecosystem: Host-associated > Arthropoda: Insects > Digestive system... | reverse complement strand
TAATAGGACTTCCTGTTCCGGCAGTTGTACCGCCTGCCGCTCCGCTTCCTTTGTTACATCCGGCTAAAACGAACAATGACATGACTATTGCCATGACTGCCCAAAATACCGTAAGTTTTTTCATCTTACATCTCCTTAAATTATTTATTCCTTTAAAAACTTTAAAGGTTAATTACTCTTTTACCGCCCCAAGCGTGATGCCGGAAACAAAATACTTTTGCAGGAACGGATAAATAAGCAAAATAGGAACAGTCGCAATAACTGTAATGGCCATCTTTATAGCTTCCGGGCTTCGCCTTGCCGTGCGGAGCTGCTGGGAATGGACATCCGCCGCGCTTCCTACAGCCTGAGCGCTGTCTAAAACTTTTATCAGCTCATATTGAAGAGTCGTCAGCTGATCGTTGCTGCGCGTATATATGTAAGTATCAAACCAGCTGTTCCACTGACCTACGGCGATGAATAACGCAATCGTCGCGAGAACAGGTTTACAAAGAGGCAGAATAATTCTAAAAAAGATTGAGATATCATTCGCTCCGTCGATTTTAGCGGATTCCTGCAATGAATAAGGAATTGTATCCATGAACGCGCGGATAACAATAACATTAAAAGCGTTAACCAGCCATGGAAGAATATAAACCCAAAAATTATTTATAAGACCAAGATTTCTGATTAAAAGAAAATCAGGAATAATGCCTCCTGAGACATACATAGTTATTACAAGAAAAATAGTAAAACTTTTACGGAAAATAAAATCCTTGCGGCTGAGAACAAAAGCAAACATAGCGCAGCACAATACTCCGCTGACAGCTCCAATCACCGTCCTTAGCACGGAATTGCGGAAGGCTATAGGCAAATTGCTTCCCGCTTCAAAAAGACCGATATAATTCTGCAATGTCGGCTCACGCGGAAATATGTGTATCCCGCCTTTTACGGTGTCAAGAGGATCGTTAAATGATTTAGCGGTTACATTTAAGAAGGGATAAAGCGTAATAACGATCACAATAATCATAAAAATAAGAATTAATACGTCTATATAATTCTTTTTATAAATCGCCGCCATATTCCATCCTTATTAAAAAAGTCTTCCTGTACCGGATCTTTTTGCAAGATAATTAGCAAGGAAAAGCATGATGATACTGATCACCGATTTAAATATGCCGATGGCGGTTCCAAAGGAATATCTGAACATTGTAAGACCGTATCTGTAAGCGAAATAATCCAATGTAAGCGCTTTAGGAAAGGTAACCGCGTTTTGAAGCATAAACTGTCTTTCAAAACCAATGTTGATGATATTACCGATACTGAGGATAAGAAGAATAACAATCGTGCCTTGTATACCCGGAAGGGTTACATACCAAATTTTCTGAAACCTGTTAACGCCGTCAATTTCTGCCGCTTCGTAGATCTGCGAATCAATTCCAGCCATGGCGGCGATATAAATAATCGCGTTCCAGCCCATTTCCTTCCATATGTCTGCAATAACCACAATCCACCAGAAATATTCCTGTTTAATCATCACATTGGTAGGTTCTTTAATTAAACCAAGCCCAAGTAAAATATCATTAATCGGACCTGAGATTGCGAGCATCTGGGTAACAATGTTAGCGACAACAACCCATGAAACAAAGTGCGGCAGATATGAAACAGTCTGGGTAAAACGTTTAAACGGCAGAAAACGAAGCTCATTTAAAAGAACGGCGAAAGTGATAGCCATGAAAGTTCCAAAAACAAGCATCATTAAGCTCATGGCAAGAGTATTTTGCATGGCGGGAAGAAAGAGATTATGCCTGAAGAAATCTATAAAATTTTTAAAACCTACAAATTCTGAGCCAAACCATCCCAAATGCAATTTATAATCCTGAAAAGCCGTAATCCATCCAAAAAGAGGGATATACCGGAAAATAAAAAGCCAAATTATAAATGGAACAGACAGCAATAACAAATAACGCTGATCAATAAGCCGCCTTCCAAACGAATTCGAGCTATGTTTGGTTCGCATGTAAAATGTTAACATTAATAAAATTTAATGTCAACAATTAGAAGATTATTATAGAAACCTGACCTCTGTATGGTATAAGAAATATTTAATTAAGATAGTAAGATAATGCGTAAAATTCTTCTTTATCACCGTGAGCGCCGATCACTTCCTGAGTTACAGGATTTACCATTAAATCCATCGCTTCCATAGGGATGGCGCCGAATAAAACTTTTTTAGCGCCTGGAATAACCAATGCCGGAATTATGGTAGTACGGTTTTTCCATTGAACTTCCACGCCTTCTGTTACATGGCATTTTACCTGCTGCCCGTTTGCGACATTGGCGGTTTTTTCTTCTTTAATTTCAAGTCCGAGTTTCTGGCGTAATTCTTCTGTTATTACAAGGTGCATTGAACCTGTATCAGCTACCGCTGTAACAGTAACAGTTCTAATATCTTCATTTTTAATAAACCCTCCACGGGCTAAATTATCATCATAGAGATTTCTTAATGTAATTTCTGCGTGAACCATTCCCATGATTTATCTCCTTATTGCTCAGTATATACAAATAAATAAAAATCACAATAAAAAGTTACTAAAAAAGCCCTCTCATCCAACCGCCAAAAGGCAATTAAACAGAGGGCTTTGAATCAAACCGGAACATTCGCCTAAAATCTGATCCGCGGAAACATCACTGGATGTTCACATAAACGCGGTCAGATTTGTATACAAATCCTAGAACGGTCTTTCCGCAAGATACTTGTACTCTTTCCAAACGCGTTCAGCTTGTTTTTTCGCTATCGCAAGCAGAGCGTCGGCGCGATCTTTGTCGGCGGCTTTCAAGCTCTTAAAGCGGTTTTCCTTCATCATAAAATCTTCTATGTTCGTTGTCGGATCTTTAGAGTCAAGCTGGAAGGGGTTCTTGCCCTGATCCTTAAGGCGCGGATCGTAGCGGTAAAGCGGCCACAAACCGCTTGTAACTACAGCCTTACCCTGTTCAAGTCCGTTGAACATATTGATTCCGTGATTAATACAATGCGAGTACGCGATGATCAGCGACGGGCCGTCATAGGATTCCGCTTCGCGGAAAGCTTTAATAACCTGCGCCATGTTCGCGCCTAATGAAATTTTCGCTACATACACATACCCGTAGCTCATTGCGATTGCGCCAAGGTCTTTCTTGACAACATCTTTGCCCGCGTACGCGAATTTGGCAACTGCGCCGACAGGAGTGGATTTTGACATCTGACCGCCTGTGTTGGAGTAAACCTCGGTATCAAGACAAAGAAGGTTGACATTCTTATGCGAAGCAAGCACATGATCCAATCCGCCGAAGCCGATATCATAAGCCCAGCCGTCTCCGCCGAAGCCCCATACAGAACGTTTTACAAAGTGATCTGCAAGCGAGAGAAGCATTTTCGCGGTCGGTTTTGAATTGCCTTTAAGAGCCGCTTTAAGAGCGTCAACATTTTTACGCTGTTCATTTATTGCGGCGTCATCGGCTTGAGTGTTGGCGAGCAGCTTGTCAATAATTGAGGCGGCAATGCCTTCGTCTTTAGCCTTTTGTCCCATTTCACGTGCGTGCAGCGCGAGCTTATCGCTTGTCAGCCTGAAGCCCAGCGCGAACTCCGCGGTATCTTCAAAGAGCGAGTTAGACCATGCCGGTCCGCGTCCTTCGGCGTTCTTACAATACGGAGTTGTAGGCAGGTTCCCGCCGTAGATTGAAGAACAGCCAGTGGCATTCGCGATTAAAGCGCGATCGCCAAAAAGCTGCGACATAAGTTTGATATACGGAGTTTCACCGCAGCCGCCGCAAGCGCCTGAAAATTCAAATAACGGACGTTTGTAAGCAAGCGATTTAGCGTTGTTAAGTTCGCCTTCAGCCGGGGTTTCAGGTAAACCGAGGAAGAAATCCCATACCGCAACTTGTTCCGACTGGAATTCCATATCGCCGGCATAGGGCTTTTTAGTAAGCGCGTGAGGAGTATCGGCTTTTTTTGACATCGGGCAAATATTGATGCAAAGACCGCAGACAGCCGAGTCCATACAGTCTTCGCAGGATATTGAAAGCGACGCTTTTAAGCCGTCAACTGGTTTTGGTTTTATCGCCGCGTATTTAAATCCTTTCGGCGCTTTACCGGTTTCAGTATCTTTTATATTTTTCATGCGGATACAGCCATGAGGACATACCACAGAACAATTGCCGCACTGGATACAAACATCAGGATTCCATACCGGGACAAGTTCTGCTACCGCGCGTTTTTCGTACTGAGTGGTCGCGGTCGGGAATGTACCGTCCTCGGGAATTTTACTGACTGGCAGCGAATCGCCGTTCTGGAATGATACTGCGCCGAGAGTGTCTTTAATCCACGCGTCTTTTGCCGCAGCAAACGGCTCTTTCATACGGTGGCTGCCTTCTGTAGAAGAAGGATAATTTACAACTTCAACCGCGCCCAGAGCTGCGTCGACGGTATTATAATTTTTTTCTACGACGTCTTTTCCTTTTTTGCCGTAAGAATGTTCGATATGCTCCTTCATGAGCTTTACCGCTTCGGCTTCCTGCAAAACTCCGGAGATTTTAAAGTAGGCTGCCTGCATGACTGTATTAATGCGGTTGCCCATTCCGGTGTTACGCGCAATTTCAGCCGCGTCGATAACGTAGAACTTCAATTTTTTACTGATGATTTTCTGCTGGACTTCGACAGGAAGCTCTTTCCAGATTTCATTCGCTTTTACGGGGCTGTTAAGAAGGAATGTGCCGCCGTCCCGGATTTTTGAAAGCATATCGTACATATAAATGTAGGAGAATTTATGACAGGCAAGGAAGTCGGCGGAATTTATAAGATACGGACGGCGAATTTTGTTTTTGCCGAAGCGAAGGTGCGAAACTGTAAAGCCGCCGGATTTTTTTGAGTCGTATGAGAAGTACGCCTGACAATTAAGTTCCGGTCTTGCTTCGCTGATGATTTTAATTGAGTTTTTGTTAGCGCCTACAGTCCCGTCAGAACCGAGACCGTAGAACAGCGCTTCGTTCATGCCTTCTTCGGCGATAAAGAAGTTCGGATCGTAATCAAGGCTCTTGCCAAGAACATCATCATGAATACCTACTATGAAGTTGGCGATTTTTTTGCCGGAAAGATTGTCGAAAACCGCTTTTACCATAGACGGAGTAAATTCCTTTGAACCAAGACCGTAGCGTCCGCCAAGGATAAGCGGATTGGCTTTAAACTCACCCGCGAACTGCATTTCCGCGACTGCGGTGCGGACATCTTCGTAAAGAGGCTCGCCGAGAGAGCCGGGTTCTTTTGTGCGGTCCAAAACCGCGATGGATTTTACTGTTGAAGGCAAAGCTTTTACAAATGACTTTGCGCTGAACGGACGGAAAAGGCGTACCTTTACCATACCGGTTTTTTCACCCTTGCTGTTCAGATAATCAATTGTTTCCTCTACAGTCTCCGCGCCTGAACCCATAATAATGATTACTTTTTCAGCGTCTTTCGCGCCGTAGTAATCAAAAATGTTATACGCGCGTCCGGAAATTTTCGCGAATTTTTCCATTTCCGTCTGAACGATTCCGGCGACCTTTTCGTAATATTTATTAACGCCTTCGCGTCCCTGGAAATAAGTATCCGGATTCTGCGCCGTACCGCGGATTTGCGGATTTTCAGGCGTTAGACCTCTTTTCCGGTGCTCGGCGACAAGATCGTCATCGATCATTAAGCGCATATCTTCGTAAGGAATTTCTTCGATTTTTTGAAGTTCATGGCTGGTGCGGAAACCGTCAAAGAAATGAAGAAACGGAATGCGCGAGCGCAATGTCGAAGCATGGGCGATAAGCGCGAGATCCATTACCTCCTGAACGCTATTCGAAGCAAGCATTGCCCAACCGGTCTGACGGCAGGCCATTACATCCTGATGATCGCCGAAAATGGAAAGGCTCGATGTGGCAAGAGCTCTGGCTGATATGTGGAACACCGCGGATGTCAGTTCCCCGGCGATTTTATACATGTTTGGAATCATTAATAATAAGCCCTGCGAAGCTGTAAACGTAGTGGACATAGCGCCTGTGCTCAGCGCTCCATGCACTGCCGCCGCTGCGCCTGCCTCGGATTGTAACTCCGCGACTACCGGAATGGATCCCCAGATATTTTTCCGCCCCTGCGCGGAAAATTCGTCCGAGAGCTCTCCCATCGGGCTGGAAGGAGTAATCGGATAAATTGCGATTACTTCGCTAAGCGCATGGGCAACATGAGCCGCTGCGTTATTACCGTCAATCATTGCAATGATCTTGTTTGACATATTTTTCCTCTGCTTTTTGATAGAAATTTTTCTTTATATAAGAATTTTAACACGAAACCATGGATAGCACAAGAAAAATTGATTGGTAATTTACCGTGAAAAAGTGAAGGAATCGAACTATTTTAATTAGAATGAAAAAGCATAAAAATCAAGGCTTTCCGCGCACACCGCATTGGCGGTTTAGTAAAAATAATTTTATTGCAGTTTTGGAAAAGCCCCTACTTTCTTACCATTTTTTCTACTCTGCTAAGGAGGTCGGCGCCTTCATAGGGTTTTGTTATCATGTCGGCAGCGCCGATGTTGGAGGCGTACATTTTTTCGCGAACTCCGTTAAGGGAAGTTAAAAAGGCGATCGGAACATCGCGGAGAAGGCTTATTCCCTTAATCAGGTTATATGTTTCCCAGCCGTCCATTTCAGGCATTAAAATATCAAGCAAAATCAAATTAGGAACAAGTCCTTTGGACAGCATGCCAAGCGCTTCCTTCCCGGATTTGGCTGTTACAATCTCATACTTATCCTTTAGAATGTTATTGGCGATCATAAGGTGAACATCATTGTCATCTACGATAAGAATTTTCTTAATATCATTATCTTCCATAAAGGCTGTCCTCCATATCAACTTGTATTGTCAACTAAATTTAAAAATAAAACAATAGCTTCTTTTAGGGTATATAAATTTTAATGCTATTTTATAACAAAATGTTATGACGGCGGTTACTAGCCATTAATCGTAATATAGGCTATTATCTCCAAATGAAGAAAAAAATTTATTTGTTAATTGCAATCTTAATTGCGGCAGCGGTTTTTGGAGCCTGTGAAAAGAAGGAGGAGACGAGTCCCTTTTCAGGTATCGAGAATTTAGGCAGCGACGCGTCATACGCGATGGGCATGAGTATCGGTATGGAGCTTCTGAATAATATGATCACCGGCAGCATTTATCCTAATTTAGATGAATTTTTAAAAGGACTTTCGGATGTTATGAACGGAAGAGAAACAAGAATCGACACAAATAACGCTATCGAAATAATTGAAGCCGAATTTAATACAATAATGAGCGAAAGAACTGCCTACGCGAAACAGACAGAAAACAGCTTCCTTTCGGAAAATGCTAAAAGAACGAGCGTAAATGTTACCTCAAGCGGCCTTCAATATGAAATTGTCCACGAAGGAGAAGGGCCGCGTCCGTCAGCTAATGACAGAGTGCTGGTGCATTACGAAGGATCATATATCGACGGGACTGTCTTTGACAGTTCAATTCAATACGGAGAACCTATTGAATTATATGTAAACGGAGTAATACCGGGCTGGTCGGAAGGCATTCAGCTTATGAACACCGGAAGCCAGTATATTTTCTACATCCCTTATACGCTTGGTTACGGTGAAACGGGTTATCAGAATCCATGGACAGGAGAAACATTAATTCCCGGATATTCCACATTAGTATTTATTGTAGAATTATTGGATATAATTCCGGATACAGGAGAATAAAATGAAAAAACTTACGATTTTTTTATGCATGTTTTTATGTGTAATCGCGTTACATGCAAGGGCTATTCAGGAAGAATACGCAATAGCCGAAGAGAAAGCCCGTTTAAGTTACGCGCTTGGAATGTTAATCGGAGTAAATTTTGATCTAAGCGAGTACGGACTGGAATTTGATTACAACGCTTTAGCGGAAGGCGTAAAAGCTATTATGGAAAAAGATTTAACGCCCCGGCTTAGCTACAATGAAGCGATGGAAATTGTAGAAACCGCTCTGTATGAGGCAATGGACAGAATAGCCAGAGAAAACATGCTGCGCGAAGAGCAGTTCCTATATACGAACAGCATGCGCCCTGGCATGCATATAACACCGAGCGGCGTTCAATATGAAATTATCCGCGAAGGCACCGGACCCAAACCGGATTCTAATTCGATGGTAAGAGTTCATTATTCAGGAACATTAATAGACGGTACTTTATTCGATGAATCCTATGAAGAAGAAGGCGCGTACATTCCCCTTGATATGGTTATCCCCGGCTGGGCAGAAGGCGTACTGGAAATGAAAGTCGGCGGCCTGCATCGTATCTACATACCTTCGGGGCTTGCTTACGGACCAGACGGCATTCAGGGATATGTTCCGGCGTATTCAACACTGGTTTTTATGGTTGAGTTACTCGAAATAATGGAAGAGGATTATTACTTTAATGACTATGATTGGGAACCCTGATCCTAAAAACTGATCCTTCACCAGCGCGGCTTTCCGCTTCGGCGCTCCCCTTATGAAGCAAGGCAATGTGCCGTACAATGGAAAGCCCAAGCCCGGTGCCTCCCGTTTCCCACGCGGTTTTATTGGCCGCAGTCCGGTCGACGCGGTAAAATCGTTCAAAAATTCTTTCAATCTGATTCGAAGGAATTCCGATTCCGTTATCGCGCACTTCGAACAATAAATCGTCATTATCAAGTTTAACTTCAATCCAAATCTTGGAATCCGGCGGCGAATATTTTATTCCGTTATCAAGCAGATTAATTAAAGCCTGAACGATAAAAGAACTGTAAAGTTTACCGTTCAAATCTTCAGGACATATTTTAATAATATTAATATTTTTTTTATCAGCTTGAACTTCAACAGCGCTGACAGCTTCGCTTATTAAAGGAGCGATACTGCACACTTCCATATCGCGCGTATTAACCGAGTTATTCTCTAAACTGCTTAGTATCAGAAGATCATTGGTAAGGTTTTCCATTATACCCGCGTTCTTATGAATAATTTCGATAAAATGCTCCGCCTGTTCTTTATCAGCGTTATTCAAAGAAGGCTTGGCCTTAAAATCGTCAATTAACGTTTCTGAAAAACCTTTAATAATTTGAATCGGAGTGCGCAGCTCATGCGAAACATTCGCGACAAAATCTCTGCGTATTCTTTCAAGTTTTACAAGGCGCGTAACCTCCTGCATTACAAGAACAACACCCTCCGCTTTTGAATTATCCGCGGCGTTAATTGCAGCTAACGGAGAAGCGAAAATTTGAAAATGCTGTTCCGCGCTCCTGCCGCTTGATCCTGCGCTGCCGCCAAGCCCCGAGTGAAATGTCAGTTCAGTTTCAAAAGGCGTGCCGTCAAGAATCGCTTTTTTTGCAGTTTCTACAAGTTCTGTCGAGCGGGTCGCCTCTAAAAGAGTTAAATCGCTGATTTTAGAATCTGATAAATTAAAAAGCTGCCTTGCTTTCGGATTTACAAGACGCAGTTTAAGAGAGGAATCCGCCGCAAAAACAGCCTCGGACATTCCGTTAAGAATCGCTTCCAGCCGGTTCCCTTCGGATTTTGCTTCTTCAAAACGCAGATTTAACTCTTTATTCATTGCGCTTAACGTTTTTTCAAGGCTCAGGAATTCATGCGAGACAGAATCTCCGGTAACAGCTCCTGATGACAGCGGAGCGCCTGATAAAAGAGGAGCGCTTGATTTCGCGATATTAACAAGCCGTCCAATTGATGAAGAAAGAGAACGCGAATACATTACAATCGCCCAGAACGCAAAAACGATAAAAAGACAGGTAAAAACAGTAAAAGAAATAATGATAGTGGAGATTCGGGTTAAGAATCCGGGAATTGAAACAGAAAGCCTGAACGCTCCTATAGAATTATTATAATCATCAAAAACAGGAAGCGCGTAATATAAACGCCTCATACCGGTGCTGATTGATTCACGGCGGGAGCCTCCTTCCCTGCCGTCAAGGGCCGCGATAACTTCTTCCCTGTCAATGTGATTAACAAGACGTTCCGTTAAATGAGAGTCCCACATTACATATCCCGAGGGAGCTATTAATGTAAGCCTGTATGCGTCATTTACACCTAACGGCAGAACGGCCGAAACCGGATAAACGCCGGTATCATTTAAGAAAATTTCTGTTAAATGCTCAGAACCGATTGCGTTTTTCAACGTTCTGGCGGTATTGGCAAGGCTGGCCATATTGGTGTCATAATAAAGCGAATCCATAAAAGCGAAAACAGAAATAATAAACACCGAGGAAAAAATCACAACAGCGGCCCCAAGCGTAATAATACTTTTTTTAAAAATTGTCATGATATCTCCTTAGAAATATTCTATATTTTTAATCAGCCGGTTAAAACCTGTTACGCGTCATTCGCAATTTTAAGCCTGTACCCTATTCCGCGGATTGTTTCGATCATATCTCCGGCTTTACCGAGTTTTTTGCGAAGTCCGAGTACTTGAACATCAACCGAACGATCCGTAACGGGGTAATCATGTCCGTGAATCGCGGCGATTATCTGATTGCGCGAAAATACAATTTCAGGATTTGCGAGAAAATGTTTTAAAAGCGCGAATTCAGTCGCGAAGAGATCAAGTTCGGTGTTGCCGTAAAAAGCGGCATGGCGGACAGAATCAAGTTTAAGCTCTCCCCGCGTGTAAACAGCCGCGCCGGAAGCATTAGCTTCATCTGCGGTTTCCTCCTGCCTGCGCAAAGCCGTCCTGATTCTTGCAATTAAAACTTTGGGACTGTAAGGTTTTACCACATAATCATCCGCACCAAGCTCAAGACCGGTAATAATGTCTGATTCCTCGCCTTTTGCAGTAGTCATTATTACGGGAACATTTTTACATGAGCCGATCTCTTTAATTTTTTTTAACGTTTTTAAACCGTCAATGCCGGGCAGCATTATATCGAGTAAAATACAGTTGACTGTTTTATTTTTTAAAAGACTAAGTCCTTCTTCTCCGGTTTTCGCCTGAAGAAGCTTCCAGCCTTCTTTTGACATTATATGAGAAAGCAGTTCCTGAATCGCAGGATCATCTTCGATAATTAAAATTACCGCTTTACTCATTCAGCTCCTCGTGCCTGCCTTCCGCCATATAGATTACCGCTTCGCAGATATTTGTTATATGATCTCCGAGTCTTTCAAGCTGACTGGAAACATGAAGAATCTGGTACGCCGCTTTAACTCCGCCGGCGCTTTTAGCAAGGTCCGGACTCTTCTTTATATATTTTAAAATATTTTCTGTTAATAGCTTTTGTTCGCTGTCGATAATATTATCCATGCCGGCAGCTTCCCGAGCCGCTTTTGAATCCTGCGCCATAAACGCGGAAATCGCCGCGCGAATCATCTGCTGTCCGGTCTCAGCCATTTTTTCAAGATGCTCCTGCGCTCTTAAGGGAGATTCTCCTTTTTTCGCGATTTTTTTCGCCGCCTTGGCAAGATGCACCGCGTGATCGCCGATTCTTTCGATGCTGCTTGTAATTTTAAAAATTGTCACCATTTCGCGCAAGTCGCGCGCGACAGGCTGCTGAGTCGCGATTAAAATCGCCGCGTCATCTTCAATTTTATATTTAAGCGCGTCAACATCAGAATCGCTTTCCCGGACTTCCGCCGCAAGATCCGGATCCCGCTTACGCAGCGCGGCAAGAGCCTTGCCGAGATTTTCCTCGACCTTGGTTGCCATAGAAAGAATGTCCTGCCTTAGGCGGTTTAATTCGCCAGTGAAAAATTTTCTTGATTGTACCTGCATGCCCGGTCTCCTTAACCAAAACGCCCCGAAATATAATCCTCTGTCCTTTTATCACGGGGGTTAGTAAAAACTTCTCTTGTATCATTATACTCTATTAACTCCCCAAGAAGGAAGAAAGCTGTTCTGTTGCTGACCCTTGACGCCTGATGCATCGCGTGAGTGACAAGAATGATTGTAAACTCCTTTTTTAAATCGCCGATCAGTTCCTCAATTCTGCCTGTGGCGATAGGATCGAGGGCGCTTGTCGGCTCATCCATCAGAATTATTTCAGGTTCCATCGCTATGCTCCGCGCGATGCAGAGCCGCTGCTGCTGTCCGCCCGAAAGCGCCTGCGCCGGTTTCTTAAGCCTGTCTTTTACTTCTTCCCAGAGAGCGGCTTTTTTAAGCGATGTTTCCACAATGTCAGCTAACACTCTTTTATCCTTTACTCCCTGCATTCTTTTTCCGTACGCGACATTATCAAAAATTGTCATGTTAAACGGATTAGGTTTTTGAAACACCATTCCTACGCGGCTTCGGAGCTCTGTCACATCCATGCTGCCGTAAATATCTTTGCCGTCCATCAGCACATGGCCTGTTATGCGGCATGAGGGAATCAAATCGTTCATACGGTTTAATATCCTGATAAAAGTTGACTTGCCGCATCCTGAAGGCCCGATAAGAGCGGCGACATCTCCCCGTTTAACAGAAAAATTAATTTTTATAAGAGCTTGAAAACTGCCGTAAAAAAGGTCGAGATTACTGACATCAATTTTATTATCACTCATAATCTTATATGTCTCCCATTTTTTTTCTAAAGTTGAACGTCAGAATCTTTGCCGCAGAGTTAATAATAACAACCAGAATCACAAGCACCGAAGCTGTCGCGAAAGCGATGCCGAAATCCTCGGGGCGCACCGCTTCGTTTGTAAGATAGAAAAGGTGGATGGTCAGAGTTCTTCCTGATTCAAAAATGCTTTTTGGTATATTTTTAGTAAGACCTACAGTGAGTAAAACAGGCGCGGACTCGCCGACAACGCGTCCTATCGCAAGTATTACCGATGTCAGAATTCCCGGGAGAGCCGAAGGCAGAACTACATTCGTAATTGTCTGAAACTTTGTTGCGCCTAACGCGAGTGAGCCTTCTCTGTATGAGTCGGGAATCGCTTTAAGCGATTCTTCCGTTGTTCTGATAATAACAGGCAGAATCATTATGCTTAATGTTAAAGAACCTGCGATAATTGACTGGCCGAAATTTAACATACGGCAGAACATTAAAAGACCGAAAAGACCGTAGATGATGGAGGGAATTCCCGCCAGAGTTTCTATCGCAAGGCGAAGCAACCTGATAAACCGTGAATTGCCCGAATACTCATTAAGAAAAATCGCGGTGGCAAGCCCGACAGGAAGAGCGACAACGATTGAAACAAGCACAATATAGAGCGTTGTAACAATCATCGGGAGAATGCCGGTCTCGGCGTTTGTAAGAAATGACCAGTTTAAAAAGCCTGCCTGCGACCGGAAAATATAAACCAAAACAAACAGCAAAGATAAAATAACGCCGCCCATGGCGGCAGCCATAATGACGTATAACGCAGAATCGATAATTTTTCTTTTCTTAATAATTATTTTCATAAATTTCTTTCTATCCTGCGGCGGTACCAAAGTATCAAGCTGTTTAAAATTAATATTATCGCGAACAGCGCGACACCGATCGAAAAAAGCATTTCGCTGTGCCTGCCTGAAGCGTATCCCATTTCCATCGCGATTGTGGAAGTGAGCGTTCTTACGCTGGTTAAAGGATTAAATGTTAAATGAGGCGAGTTGCCGGCGACAAGAATAACCGCCATAGTTTCTCCTACCGCGCGTGAAATTCCAAGAATAATCCCAGCGATAACCCCCGAGTTCGCGTGAGGCAGCACAACATTCCACGTTGTCTGCATTTTACTTGCGCCTAACGCAAGGCTCGCTTCACGCACTGAAAGAGGAACAACGCGCAGCGAAGTTTCGGCTATTGTGATAACAGTCGGAAGAATCATCAGCGCAAGCACAATAACAGCAGAAAGAAGAGTGTTACCCGAAGGTATATTGAACGTTGTACGCACAAACGGAACAATTACCATAAGGCCGAAAAATCCGTAAACAACAGAGGGAATTCCCGCAAGCAGCTCTACTCCCGATCTGATGACGGAGGCAAACTTCGGCTTTAGAAATTCCGACATAAAAAGAGCGCATAACAGTGCGATAGGAACGCCGAGTAAAACCGCGCCGAAACTCGCCATTAAAGTTCCCACAATCATCGGCAGAATGCCGAAAATTTTATCCTTATCGGGACTCCAGTGCAAACCTGTCAGAAAACTTATGGGATTATAAGGCGGTTCAGGAAGAATGATGTGAATACGTTTTTGAAGTGCCGCAAGGCTTCCGGACTGAGGCCATATTACAGTATAAACATAACTTTCCGGATATGTAATATCAATCACGCCGTTATGTGAAAATGAAAGGGCTTTCTGCGGATCTTTTTCGCTGTTTTTGATTTTGATTTCGAGGATTTCTTCGTTATCAGCATCTAATCCCGGAAAACGAATCGAAATAGTTTCTGTCTTCGGCGGAATATCAATAAAAGTGTTATGATCAAAATATGTTATTTCGTTTACGGTAATTTCATTTATACGCTGCGCGACAAGGCGCACGCCGGAATATGATGAAGTAAAAAAAGGCATGCCGCCCTGTGCGAAAACAAAAAGCAAAATAGCCCCCAACGCCAGAACGGAAAAGAGGGCTACAATACTCACAAGATATCTGAAAAATATATCTGAGAATTTCCGGTTCATTCAATTATAGTACTATATTAATTAACAGGTATCCAGCTTCTTCTTACAATCGACTGTCCCGCGGAGCTGAGCATCCATTGAATAAACGCGGCTGTTTCAGCGTGGACATTGTTTCCTGTAAGAACGATGAAAGGACGCGCAACCCTATATGTGCCGTTTACAACATTAGCCGCAGTCGCCGCGACTCCGCCTACAGAAAGAGCTTTGATAGTTTCATCAAGCGAGCCGAGGGAGATGTAACCGATTGCGTTTGGATTCTGCGCAATGCCCGCTTTAATCGCGCCTGTGCTGGTTGATTCATTCGCGCCTGCGACAAGCTTTCCGGCAAAACCGATAATTTCTTCAAACGCGCCTCTTGTGCCCGATCCCGCTTCGCGGCTGACAACTGCGATTGGATTGTTTGATCCTCCAACCTGGCTCCAGTTAGTAATTTCGCCTGTGTAAATGCCGCGAATCTGTTCTACAGAAAGGTTTGCCACAGAATTGCCGCCGTTTACAATAACGGCAATACCGTCGATAGCTACGATTTCCGCCCGAAGTCCTCTGCCTTGTTCAACCGGCGTAAGGTCGCGGCTTGACATGCCAATCTGGTAAGTAACGCCGGCATTTGTGATTCCATCGCCTGAGCCTGTTCCGTTAATGTTTACTTTGATATGCGATTTTGTTTTCGTATATTCCTCGGCAAACAATTCCATGAGCGGTGTTACCGATGTAGATCCGCCGACTTCAATTGTGTAAGCCGCCGGCCCGCTTGATGACGCCGCGCTTCTGTTATTTCCGCCTCCGGCGAAAGCGCCCGTCAAAACAAACGCCGCAATTAATACTGCAATAATTTTTGTCTTCATAATTTTCTCCTTAAAATAATTTCTGCTAAAAAAGTACTTACCTTATGTTAAACGGAAATGAAGGAATTGTTAAACTTTTGTTAAATGAGCCTGTAATGGAACTAGATAACCATAATCATCAAAATTGGTGCCTGGCACCAATTTTTCTCTGATTATATTCAATGAGATGATTTTTGATGTCAAGGCGGAAAAGTATCTCAAGCTAAAAGCGAACAAATTAACAATATACTATATGCCGCCAGTTCCTGTGATTATCCATTTGCTTCCTTCAACGATTTCACTTCTTTTCGCAACTAGGTTAGTTCGGTATCCTGTGCCCGTCCGTGTCCCAGAAACACTCTTATGTCGGTTCCCTCTGCTTCCCTCATCTGGGTGATCCAGCGTCTACACATTTTCGTTCAGACCTAAATCCTTTGCAACATGGCTTACCGGCTTCTCTTTCTTTTCAGCCAATGCTACCGCTTCTTCCTTGAATTCCTTCGTGTAGGAACGCCTTTCTTCATATTTCTTTGCCTTTTTTCTTCTCCTCTCAATCATAATTTATGCCAATTTTTCTGTATACCTCAGGAGGTAAGGTTCATATTTATTAGAAATATTAAAGATAAATTTGTGTTTTTAATTGTTCCTTTTTTATTAAGTAAATATTTTTACCGGAGCTTTGGAACAGCCTTGGTTATAAATTTATTTTTTATTATATATACTTAACTCATGACTAAGATTTTAATTCTGGATTTTGGAAGCCAGACCACTCAGCTTATCGCGCGGCGGATACGCGACATGGGCGTTTATACCGAGATAATCAGCGGCGACGCGCAGCTAACGGATAATATTCTAACCGGCGAGGTAAAAGGAATAATTTTTTCAGGCTCTCCCGAATCTGTGTACGGCGAAGGAGCCGCGCCTGATAAAAAAGTTTATAATTGTTTCCGCGCTGACGGAAGCGTTATGCCTCTTCTTGGTATTTGTTACG
>Ga0209755_10004520_pt1 | contig 16409 bp, 12 predicted proteins | sample TergutCo191P1_FD_187301 | JGI IMG/M metagenome (GOLD analysis project Ga0209755, IMG submission 187301) | Cornitermes sp. P1 segment gut microbial communities from Petit-Saut dam, French Guiana - Co191P1 (SPAdes) (version 2) | ecosystem: Host-associated > Arthropoda: Insects > Digestive system... | reverse complement strand
TTGGCAGAAGCGGGGAATATTCGCGCTAACGCTTGTCGTGGGATGATTGCACCGTCTCGGGTGATGCCTGTGTTGGTCTCGCAAGCGAGCCCAACGATGTCATCAGCCCTCGTTTGGTGCACTAATCTCCCGACTTCGCTAGGCGCGCTCACTATTTCCCGCTTCTGCCAACCCTAATTTATAGTTCGGTCACTGCACTAGTGTTTATACAACCCTACTGTACAGGCTGAATTCCCCCTAGGCTTTTCCTGTATACAAGTGGTGTCATTCCTGTAATCTTGGCAAAGCGTTGTGTGAAATGGCTCTGTGAGGAAAATTGGTAGTAGTTTGCTATTTCCGAGATGGGGTTATTGGTGTGGCACAACAAAAATTTTGCGTCTTCTATGCGTTTGCTCATGATGTAATCCGAAATACAAACGCCTGTTTCCTTGCGAAAGATTGAGCTTAGATAGTTGGGGTTGTGTCCGGAAATTGAAGCAAGCACAGCCAGGTTAAGCTCATCATTGAGGTTGCCATTGATGTATGTAATTACATCACGCACGGGCTTGGAAAAACGCGCCGTGTTGTGATTTTTAACAACGGCCACAAATTCGGCAAGCTGTTCGTGTTCAAGGTTTTCGAGGTTTTCAAGATTTAATTCTTCGTCAGACTCTTCTATTATAAGAATGAGCTCGTCACTTTTGGTAAATGCTATTTCAGGTGGTACGCCGCCTGCTATCGCTGCCCTTGCAAGAAAGGTACAGTTACATATAAGAGAGTTTTTTAACGAGCGTACGGGATTATCTGCAAGCGTGGAGCGCGTAAAGGTGTTAATACGCTTCATAGCAGCCAGTGCATGTTCCATTTCTCCATTAGCAACAAAGCGTGTTAATTCAAGCTCCAGGAAGTAAGGAGGATGCGTTGCCATGATATTATCCGATGCAACAGGCGAAAATTCACTTCCGATACTATTCATCAGCAATGCCTCCTATTCACAAATATGTGAAAATTATAACATATTATCTAAAGCAAGTGATATATCTTCACAAAGTATTTTGTGATAATGCTTTCAAATATAGGCATATCGACAGTGGGGCAATAAAGGAGCAGCCGTATGAAGCTTACAATAACGGAATTTGACCCAACTGATTTGGTGCTGCAAGAAACATTGTTCCACACAGCCAATGGCTACCTAGGCGTAAGAGGAAGTTTCGAGGAAAACGTACCCGAAAATGTGCAAACAATCCGCGGGTGCTATATTAACGGATTTTACGATACCATTCCACTGCACTATCCAGAGCGGCTATGCGGTTTCCCCGAAGAAGCACAACGATTGGTAAACCTGCCTGATATACAAACTATGCGATTATATCTGAATAATGAAGAATTTTCCATGTCTAAAGGGGAGGTTCTGCAATATAAACGCGAGCTTGATACCGATAAGGGCATAACCACCCGTGAAATCCGTTGGAAAAGCCCCAACGGCCATACTATTGATATTGCAATTACGCGCATGGCCAGCTTCACATATCCACAGCTTTTTCTGACGACATACTCTGTTGCAAGTGTGGACTTTGAAGGCAAAATTGAACTTGCAAGCGAAATAAATTGCGGTGTTTCAAATTTTACAGACTCCAATGACCCCCGCGTTGCTTCCGAACGAATACAGCATATTTTTCCCAAGAGCGCGGAAGTCTTGGGCGGCAATGTGATTGTAGAATGCCAAACCGGTGCTTCAAATTTACAGCTTATTATATGCCAGCATCATAAAGCTATTATATCAAAGGGCGGGTTTAATCCCGTTACCTGTGAAAGTGGGCCCGTAGAAAATGGTGCAGTAACACGAATAAAAACCGACTTAGTGCCCGGCGAGCTTTTGCTGGTGGAAAAATACACCACCATGAGCGATTCTCGCAGGCAAAAGCACCCCCGCTCCTATGCATTGCAGCGTCTTAATGATTGCATTAACAAAGGTGCAAGCGCGTTGTTTGAACAACAAGCGGATTTTATGGAAGATTTCCGGCACAATTCAAAAATTGATATTAATGGTTGCCCCGAATTACAGGATGGTTTGGAATTTAATATGTACCAGCTACTGCAAAGCACCGGACGCGATTGCATAACAAGTGTTGCATCAAAGGGTATTTCCGGTGAAGGGTATGAAGGGCATTACTTTTGGGATACTGAAATTTATATATTCCCTTTCTTCTTATATACACAGCCCGAAACGGCAAAAAGCCTTTTGCAATTCCGTTACAACACGCTGGAAGGTGCGAGAAAGCACGCCGGAATAATGGGGCATGGAAAAGGCGCGCTGTACCCGTGGCGCACGATTTCAGGCAGTGAATGCTCGTCGTATTTTCCGGCGGGCTCGGCGCAATACCATCTTACGGGGGATGTTGCCCACGCATTTATGCAATATTATTACGCTACGGACGACTTGGATTATATGGCGGAAAGCGGCCTAGAAGTATTGCTGGAAACAGCGCGTCTGTGGATAGACACAGGCAATTTCGGGGATGACGGGAAATTCCATATCCACAGTGTTACCGGCCCGGACGAATACACATGCTGTGTAAGCGATAACTATTATACAAACCGCACCGCGCAACATAATCTCTTCGGCGCGGCAGAAGTTTACAAGAGGCTAAAAGCATCGGAGCAGCACAAACAGGCATTTGCCAAGCTGCTGGATAAAATCAAATTTAGCGAAATTGAACTTGAATCATTCACCCGGGCGGCTGAAAACATGTTCTTGCCCTATAGTGAAGAATTGGGTATTAACGCGCAGGACAGCAGTTTTCTTGAAAAACCTATATGGGATATCGCAAGCACCCCCAAGGATAAATTCCCGCTATTGCTGCACTATCACCCACTGTACCTGTACCGCTTCCAAGTGTGCAAGCAAGCGGATACCGTGCTGGCCCATTTTCTTTTTGAGGATGGCGTTCCCGAAAACGTTTTGCGCAACAGCTATCTATATTACGACAAGATTACTACCCATGATTCGTCCCTTTCAGGCTGTGTGTTTGGCATTATGGCGTCGCGGCTTGGGCTTAGCGAAAAAGCTTATGCATATTTCGCCGATACCGTGGGCGGGGATTTGAACAATAAACACGGAAATACAAAAGACGGGCTTCATATCGCCAATTTAGGCGGCTCGTGGCTGGCGGTGGTTTGCGGTTTTGCAGGGCTTAGGCTTGGTAAGGATGGTTTGCGCTTCCGGCTGACTTTGCCCGATGAATGGGAAAGCTATTCCTTCCGATTAAGATACCGCAACAGCTTGATAAAAGTTACCGTAGGCAGGCAGTACAGCAATTTTGAACTTTTAAGCGGCGAACCCATTACCGTTTTTGTAGACGGGGTTGAACGACATGTTTTTGTATGAGGCACCCATTTGGCTTATATTAACGCCCTTTGTGCTTATATGCGCCGCCGCATATTTTTGCGCGTGGCGGTATCACAATACCAACGATTTTAAAAAAAGCATAAAGCTGTACGCGCCTTTGGGTGTTGTCTGCGCATTGGTGTTTTGGATGCTGGGGCTTCCTTTATTAATAGGAATATTTATGGTTCTTGCAGGTTTGGCTATGCTGATGTTTTTCTCCAACAGGTTTTTCTATAGCGACTCATAAGACTTCTTGCGCAAAGGACGTGTGAACATGAGAGCAGTTGATTGGTTATTGCACGAAGATGAGTTTAATCCTTCGGCACTTGGAAAATGCGAAGCTGTAATGTGCCTTGGCAACGGATATCTTGGGCTTCGTTCGGCAACAGAGGAGCGATATATTGGCGAACGGCGCGGGCTGTTTGTGGCCGGTACATTCAACCGGTTCCATGAAAGCGAAGTTTGCGAGCTTCCGAACGCCGCTGATTTCTTGGAAATGGATATTTTCTTGAATGATGAGAAATTTAATTTGCAAAGCGGAACTGTAAAAAGCTATAGTCGCACATTAAATTTATCCACGGGGGAGCTTTGCCGCAAAGTTGAATGGGTTTCCCCAATCGGGCGAGGTTATACATTGGACTTCTTCCGTGTGGTATCACTTTGCGATTTGCACACGATTGCGCAAAAAGTATGCATTACCCCCTTGGACGGGAATGCGGAGCTTAGCCTTTCCACCGGAATAAACGGGCAAATCACAAACTCTGGAAGCCAGCATTTTTCGGAGGGCGCAAAGCGTTTATACGAAAAGAAATATATGCAACTGGTGCAAACCACAGTTGAAAGTAATATAGATTTTGTGATTACCACCCATTGCAATTTTTACGGCGGCGAAGCGGAAAGTCATATTCATATGGACAGGCGCAAAATTTTTTCCGTTTACACTGCGGCTATTAATAAAGGCGAATGCCTCACAATCGAAAAAATCACGACGGTTCACACATCCCGGGACAAGGCCTGTGAAAATCTCGGAACAGAAGCATTGCAAGCCCATGGCCTTGCCAATTTAAAAAAGCAATCCGTAGGATATGACAAACTACTGGTAGACAGCGCGGCGGCGTGGAAAGCTATCCTTTGGGACAATGTACCCGTTACGGTGGAATCCGAAAATCCGCGGGATGCAACAGCTTTGCGCTTTGCCCAGTATCATTTGCAAATTATGGCCCCCGCCCACGACCCGCGCATGAACATTGGTGCTAAAGGGCTTTCAGGAGAGGGTTATAAGGGGCATACCTTCTGGGATACGGAAGTATTTGCCCTGCCATATTATATTTTTACACAGCCCAAAACCGCCAGAAGTTTGGAGGAATACCGCTACAATTCCCTGCCGGGCGCAAGAGAAAAAGCAAATTTGGGCGGCTTCAAAGGGGCACAGTTCCCATGGGAATCCGCATGGCTGGACGACGGGGAAGTTACACCCTTATGGGGCGCGGCGGATATTGTCACGGGCTTGCCCATTCCCATTCTTACGGGCCAAATCGAAATTCACATCACCTGTGATGTATGCTACGGCATTTGGCAGTATTACATGGCCACCGGTGACGAGGATTTCATGGAGAAGTATGGCTATGAAGTTATTTTCGAGACAGCCACATTTTGGGAATCACGCTTGGAAGAGGGCGATGACGGCTTACTTCATATTAATCATGTAATAGGCCCGGACGAGTACAAGGACGGAATAGATGACGATGCATTTACCAACTACTTCGCCCGTTGGAATTTATATTTGGCAATGGAATACTACGATAAGCTTAGCGGCACAGCATTGCTTGAAAAATTAAAAGAGCGTCTGACCTTGGACAGAAGCGGCTGGCAATCCAAAGCAGAGCACGTGTATGTTCCCGCCCCCCGTGAAGATGGCGTAATCCCGCAGAACAGCACTTTCCTTATCCTGAAGGATATTGATTTAAGCAAGTACAAAGCTCAAAAGCAAGTGGGCAGTATTTATAAGGATTACAATCACGACCAAATTGGGCAAATGCAAGTGTGCAAACAGGCAGATGTGCTTCTCTTGCTGTTGCTGATGGAGGCCGCATTCACACCGGAAGTAAAACGCGCAAACTGGAATTACTACGAGCCGCGCACCTTGCATGATTCTTCGTTATCATTATCAACGCACTGCATACTCGCCGGTGACATGGGGGACTATGCAGAAGCTTACTCCCTGTTTGAACGGGCTTGCAATATTGACATGGGGCCGAATCTGAACAGCTCCAATGACGGAATACATGCGGGTTCAATAGGCGGGATATGGCAATGTGCTGTACTTGGCTTCGGTGGCTTGCGCTTGGTGGGAGACAAAATCCGCATCGAGCCGAAACTGCCCGAGTCTTGGCGCAGGCTGGAATTTTACGCTTTCCTGAAAGGGCAAAAGGTCAGGATTGAAATCACTAAGGATAAAATTAATCTTGAAAACACAACCCGCACGGGAGAGGTAAAGCTTGAAATAAACGGTATTGAGCATGTTCTTACGGACATGTTGAATATAGACAACTACTCACAACCAATTTGAAGGGAGATTTAAAAAATGAAGAAATTTTTAGTTGCAACACTGCTTTTGGCAGTATCGTTAGTTGTTTTTGCCGCTTGCGGTAATAATGACCCAGCTGATGCCGCAGACGACGGCGACAGAGTTTTAACATTGGGAATTTGGGCGGGTAACGACGCAGAATGGGCATCCATTGAGCGTGTGCGCCAGGATTTTGAAGCCCAAACAGGCATCACCATTGAATGGCGTTTGTACACGGATTTGAACACCCAAATTATTGCAGACCTTGCCGCAGGCACAGCACCTGACGCATTTTATGTGGACAGCGGCTTGGCAGAGCAGTTTGTTTACATGGGCGTTCTCGCGCCCCTTGACCGCGCTACTTTCAACACAGCCGCGTTCTATCAAAACGTACTTGACACCTTTACGTTCAACAATGTTGTTTACGCTATTCCCAAAGACCAATCTTCGTTGGCAAGGTACGTAAACGTAGGCATTTTGAATGAAATCGGCTGGAGCATCAATGACATTCCAAGTGATTTGGAAAGTTATTTGGAATTCCTTCCCCGCTTGCAAGCCGCCTTGGATGCACATTTCGGAGTTGGGCAAGTATTTGCGGCAACCGGCATGTATGAGCCTGCACGCTCCTTGCATCTTCTCAACCGTAATGTCAGCCCGTTTAATGCTGACGGAACCGCCAATTTTGCACATGCCGATGTTGTGCGTCATGTACAATTTATCGAATCCATGTTTGCAACAGGCGCGATGCGCACCCCTCAAATGATGGGCGCGGGCTGGAATGGCGAAGCTTTTGGGCTTGGTTTAGCGGTTATCATGGAAGAAGGCAACTGGGTTTACAGCTTTATCAATAACTATTTCCCGGAAGTAGAATTTGAAATTATCGACATGCCAACATACATGGGGCAACGCTCCAGCATGATTTTCACAGTGGGCTGGGGTATCAATGCCGATTCACCCAACCAAGACCTTGCCACACAGTGGATTCAATACAAAACAGGCGTGGAAGGTATGTACAATTGGAGCATGGCGGCAGGCCCGCTGCCAACCCGTATGGACGTGGCCGATGCTATGGCCCCCAGCCTTAGCCCCGGGTTAAATGTTCACATCAATCAAATTCCTGTTGCTACCCCTTGGGTAATGGGACGCTTCCAACCCTTCCTTAACGATGCTTTCATGAGCTATATGTCTGCCGCACTGGAAGGTAATATGACCGTTGCCCAGGCAATGGCAGCCGCACAAGAGCAAGCAAATATGCAAGTTGCTTTGGCAAGATAGTGTAATATTGCAGTATGTAAAAGTAAGGGGCTGTTGTGAGTTACGCAACAGCCCCTAGTGTCTCATCCGGCAAAAAAGCGAAGGGGCGCGCCAAGCTCTTGGGGCTGAGGAGTGGGAATGCTCATGCTAACGCTTGCCCTGCGATGATTGAGGTTGCTCGGGAAGTGCCTGTGCAGGTCTTGTGCCAAGCCCAGCGATGGCACTACCCCTCGCCAGCCTCACTAATCGCACGACTTCGCTAGACGCACTCGTCATTCCCACTCCTCAGCCCCAAGAGCTTGGCGCGCCCACTTCGCTTTTTGCCGGATGAGACACTAGTTTTAGAGATAGGGGTGTACTGTGTTAAACATAAAACGTAAAACGCGGGATACTCTCCAAGGGTATGCCTTTGTTGCGCCGGCAATTGCCACCACTATGGTGTTCCTGGGGATTGCATCAATTTTTGTTTTGTTTATGAGTTTCAACAGGGTTAATATAATTCAGCAATCCTATGAATGGGTGGGTTTTAATAATTATCGTTTGGCATGGGGTGACCCTATGCTGCGCCGCGCCATTCGTAATACTCTCACATTTTCGGCTGTGGTAGTGCCAACGCAAACATTTTTGGCCTTGGTGATTGCAAGTGTGCTTAACAGCAATATAAAGTTCAAAAAAACATTTCGCTCTATTGTGTTTTTGCCAACGCTTACTTCTTCTGCGGCTCTTACCATGATTTTTATGTTTATGTTCAGTATGCGCGGCCCTGTAAATAGCATGATGATTGCCATGGGTCTCTTGGAAATGGGCGAACCTATTAACTTCCTGCGCAGCTCCCAATGGTCTATGCGGGTCATTATGATTATGAATATCTGGAGTACAATTCCTATGTACATGACATTATATCTTGCCAGCTTGCAGGAGCTTCCCAAAAGCATGTATGAAGCCGCCAGCATCGACGGCGCAAACGAGTTTAAGAAATTTTTTTACATCACAATACCTTATCTGCGCCCGATAACTACATTTGTACTGCTTACGGGCGTCATCGGCACTTTGCAAATGTTTGACCAAGCATTTATATTCTCTGGCGGTGATGGCGGCCCTGCCAACTCCACACTCACAATCGCGTTGCTGGTTTACCGTTATGCCTTTGGGCCGGGCAGTGCCATGGGTTATGCTTCTACTATTGCGATACTCCTGATGGTGCTGATTTTGACCATTTCATTTATTGTCAACAAGCTAAATAAGGGCGACGAAAGGGTGTATTAAAGATGCCATCATTCAAAAAAATTAACCCGTGGAGAATATTCCTTTATCTTATACTGCTGATTTTTGCCGCAACAACGCTTTACCCCTTCCTGTGGATGGTTGCCGCCTCCTTTATGCCCCTTAGGGAAATAGTCGGCGGTGGTATGCGGCTTATAGTCCCGGATATGAGCTTGGATAATTACAGGCATATCTTTACCGTAACGCAGTTCCCCCGCTGGTTTTTGAACTCTTTTATAGTTGCCTTTGTGGGTACAATCCTAAACGTTCTGCTTAACACAATGGCGGGGTATTCGCTTTCGCGGCTGGAATATCCGGGCAGACAGGCGGTGTTCTACGCACTTCTTGCGTTAATAATGATACCGGGGCAGGTTTTGCTTGTGCCCAACTTCATGCTTCTTAATGAATTGGGAATGCTGGACAGCTATACCGCGCTTATTGTCCCCGCAATGGTTAATATCAGCCATATATTTCTAATGAGGCAATTTTTTATCAATTTCCCATCCGAATGCGAAGAAGCCGCGTATATTGACGGGCTGGGGCGGTTCGCCTGTTTCTTCCGTATATGTATGCCCCTTGCGCGTACCGCCATAGCCACCCAGGCAATATTCGTATTCATGGGCTTCTGGAACGAATTTACCCGCCCGATGCTGTATATCCGCAGCATGGATATGCTGACCTTGCCCGTCGGCCTGCAAATGTTCCAATCCCGCGATGCAGGGCAGATGTGGAATCAGATTATGGCGGCGGCCACCGTTTCAGTCGTGCCAATCGTAATAATTTACCTGATTTTTAATAAATACTTCCTAATCGGATTACGAATGGATGGGGATAAATAATGGATATTTACGGCTTTGAGCTAATCATATTCGACTTGGATGGTGTAATTGTTGACACTGCAAAATATCACTACTTGGCATGGAAAGAACTTGCTGACAAGCTGGGCTTTAGCCTTACCCTCGAACATAATGAACGGCTAAAAGGCATTTCGCGCACCCGCTCCCTTGAAATTATACTGGAAATAGGCGGCCTTGCGGACGCTTTTACCCCGGAGCAAAAAGAGGAGATGGCAACCGCAAAAAACACCCGCTACATGGAATACATCCATAATCTGAAAGAGGATGAGCTACTCCCCGGTACAAAGGAGTTTCTTACCGAGCTAAAATCGCGGGGCATTAAAACTGCCATTGGTTCAGCCAGTAAAAATGCTCTTCCGATTCTGGATAAGCTGGATGTAATTCATTTCTTTGATGTAATAATTGATGGCAATGCCACCGATAAAGCCAAGCCTCACCCGGAGGTATTCTTACTCGCCGCTGAAAAATTGGGGATTCCCCCCGAAAACTGCGCCGTATTTGAGGACGCACAGGCAGGCATTGAAGCCGCCCTAGCCGCCGGAATGACTGCTATTGCCGTTGGCTCACCTGAAAATCTAAAAGGCGCAAGTATGTATGTAGCCGGACTTGACCATTTTCAACGGGTTAGTTGGAATATGCCCTAAACCGCGTAAAAAATTTGGACATAAGCGCGGCGCATTCCTCCTCGCAGACACCGGGGAAAACCTGAGCGCGATGGTTGAACTTGGGCTCGTCCAATATGTTTAAAATTGACCCGGCACAACCGGATTTCGCGCTTTTCGCGCCGTATATCACAACCGGAATCCTCGCCTGAACAATCGCCCCGGCGCACATGGGGCAGGGCTCCACCGTAACGTATAGACGGCAGTTTTCCAGACGCCAGTCTCCCACGGCCTCACACGCCTGATTTATGGCCATAATTTCCGCGTGATACAGCACGTTTTTACGCGCCGCCCTTTCGTTGGCGGCGCGTCCTATTATTAAGTGCCCATCGTTTACGATTACGCATCCGATGGGCACTTCGTTGTTGTCAAAAGCCTTGCGGGCCTCCGCCAAAGCCTCAGACATAAAAAAAATATCATTCTTATAAATTGTATCCATGTCAGGCGGGAAGGTGGATGTCGTCTGCGGCAACATGGGTCCGGCAGCTTCCGGTTAGGGACGCGCCGTCGTCTATGATGAGGGTGGTGGTGGTTATATCGCCTCTCACATCTGCGGTGGATGCCAAATGAAGTACATTGCGGCAGCTAACATTACCGAAAACCCGTCCGGCAATGCGAGTTGAGCCGGCGGAAATATTGCCGTCTACCCGGCCGGTGTCACTTAGATTAAGAACGCCGTCGATGTCGATATTGCCAATAACGGTGCCGTCTATGCGCATGGATTCGAAATCGGCGCAGGTGAAACGGGCAGCGTGAATGGTAAAACCATGGCCGATAACGGTTCCGGTGGGTCTGGTAAATTCGTCTTGAGTTTTGGTGCGAGGCATTTTAAAATGCTCCTTTTTATGATGAATAGTGTTCCAACAAAAAGGGAACGGGATTGCGGGCGACGCCGTTTACATGAACCTCGTAATGCAAATGCGGGCCGGTGCTGCGTCCCGTGCTGCCTACATAGGCGATGATATCGCCCCGGGCTACCTCTTGGCCAACGGAAACGCTGTTGCGGGTATTGTGGGCGTAAAGTGTGGATATGCCGCTTCCATGGTCAATTATTACGGTGTTGCCGTATCCGTTTCTCCAGCCGGCGAAAGTTACCGTTCCGCCACCGGCGGCACGAATAGGTGTGCCTGTGCGGGCCGGGATATCAACGCCGTCGTGATGCTCGCTGCCGCTACCGCCCATAGGATTTCTGCGCCAGCCAAAGCCCGAGGATATTGACCCTCGAATCGGCCACAGCGTCGGATAATTGCTCAAATAAGGCTCCATCAGTAGCCTGTGGTTTTCAATATCGTCCAAAAGCTTGCGTTGCAGGTTCAGCTCATCCTTAAGCAAAATAAGCCTGTCAAGCAACTCGTCCTCGCAAAGACGGACATTCGAAGAGACGCCGCCAAAGCCCATAAGCCCTATGGCCGGCGCGACGTCAGGCGAAGCCTGCCTATCCAAATCCGACAAGCTGCGCAATTCTCGCTGTGAAGCCTCAAGCTGGCGCATCAGGCCGGCAATCGGCGGAATAATACTCCTCGCGCCAAGATTATCCATAAGCTCCTGACGCTCGTCGTCCAAGCCGCGAATTTGACGCTCCAGCTCGTCGATATGGTCCCAAATGTCCTCCAGCGCGTATTGGTGCCGCCGCGCCTGGCGGTCCATTTCCCTTTGTGCGCGAATCTGCTCTTCGCTGAATTGCTCGTACATCTGAGCCGTCGCGTCAATTAAATCGCTTTGCATCTGCTCGGAAATCTGCTGAAATTCGTAAAACGCCTCCTGAGTTTCGCCCAGATACTCGCTGAGATTGCGAGCCATCCGTTCGAAGTGGAGGTTTCGCAGATGAAGCCCGGTAATTACCGCGCTAATCGCCAAAATGCTGATAATCACGCCATGTAATGCTGCCCGGGGCACTCGCAGGCTGCGCGTTTTGCCCGTGCTGTAGGACGGTACCAGCATAAGAGAGACATATTTTTTTTGTTTATGAGACTTCGTATTGATAAGTTCGCTGACTTTTTTAACGGTTGGGCGCGCGTGAGTCTCTTGCGTAGAACGCTTGAAAAACATGCAATTGCACATCCTTTTCCACAAAAACTAAAATTATCGTTAAAGTATAATACCATGTTATATGTGAATTATCAAGAAAAAATTACATTATCTTGAAATTGTGTTACGAATATGTTAATTGTCCACTCTCAAATTAAACTTGTGCTTTACAAAATTACCAATATATGGTATAACATTTTAAAAGGGGAGGGAACAAGAATATGACCAAACCAAATGTTGCGACAACAAAGGTAATGAGCTTCGAAGAAGATGATTTTGACTTATGCACGCATAAACAGGCGGCAGATGCGGCAGTCCGGGAAAAAACCAGGATTAAGCGCGTCCGCCGCCAAGTGGCAATAGGAAAGGTTGCGATGGCCATAGTGGCATTTTTGATATTTATGCTGCTGTTTTTGGCAGCGTCCGCTACGGGGCTTATAGTTCTTTAGGGCGCATAAAGCAGTACACAAAAGCCAATAGCATGTTTTGTCCGCTATTGGCTTTTGCTTTTAATGCGGCACAAGCCGCTTTTTTATTTTTTGGGAAATATGTAAAATTATACAGCAACAGGTTTTGGGATGTGTTATAATATCTTAGAAAATATCCAAACTAGGATGTGGAAAATAGAAAGGAAAGTGAGAATGAAAAATGTAGTTCCTCGCAAGCGGGTTTTGGCCTTTGTATTGGCCATGGTCATGGTAGTTGCCATGTTCCCTGCCGCTGCTCTTGCCTCGGAGGGAGAGGCCGACCTCGTTGTAACCATTTTTGGCGTCGGAGATTTTCACGGGTTTATGACCAGTGAGCAGGGCGACTCCGACCCGGGCGCACCGCGTTTTGTTTCTTTTGTGGATGACCGCGTGGCGTACTATCGCGCTACAACCGGACATTCCCCCGTTGTTTTGCTGGCCGGAGACAACTACTTTGGCCAACATGTGTCAAACCTGTTTATGGGAGAGCCGGGCCTGAAGGTCTTGAACCGCATCGGTGCTCGTTATTCCACGGTGGGCAACCACGAATTCAGCTTTGGCAATCATTTGCTTACCGCCAGCTTTAACATTGCCGACCAAGCGGAAAGAGCCGCTTTCTTGGCCGCCAACGGAGTGGAAAACCCACTCTTTGATATCCTGGCACCCGACAATATTTTAAACGCTGTGCAACCCGGCGTTCCTTTCTTGGCCGCAGACCTTCGTTATGACGACGGCACAAGGCCGGCTTGGGTTCAGCCCTATGCCATCCTGGACGACTGGTATGCCGATTACGGCGTAAGAGTAGCGGTCATCGGGCTGACGGGTGACGCCATGTACGCAACGGTTGACCCCCATAACCGCGTGGGGCTTAACTTCCTGATGCCCGGCCACGCCTCTATGACCGAAGACGCAAGCTATGGCTGGCTTGAGGACATGATTAACGGTCTGCGCGCCGACGGTGTACAAGCCGTAGTGGCACTGACCCACACCGCCCACGGGCCCTCCAGCAATAACATGGTGGATACCTTGCTGGCTCGCGGAAACGCGCATTTTGACGCATGGATTTCCGCCCACAGCCATTCCTATGCCTCCGAAACCCGTGTTTATCCCCCGGGAGCAGAAGGCGCGGCTGTTCAGCGCAGAACGGAAATCATCGCCGGCGGCCATCACGGGCGCGGCATGGGTCAGATTCAGCTTCACTTTGCGGGAGGCGAGCTGGCCGATGTTACCACCTATATGTACGGCGCGGCAAACGGCAACATGGTTCGCGCCTTTGACCCCGACCCGGAGGTTCTGCAATGGGTATTCGGGCGCGGAGCCAATTGGACAAGGGTTGACGGAATGGGCGTTCCCGACCCCAACGGGCTGAATATAACCTTCGACGCTTCCCCCGCCGGAGACGACCGCGCGTTGTGGGGCTGGTATCAAACCCGCCTTGATTGGGCCGAAAACCTTGGCCCACGCGGTATGTATAGCAGAAATCAGCACACAAGAAACCAATATATGGTGTATTTGCTGTATGACTATATCATGCGCGCACATCCGGAGGATTTAACGGCCGCCGGAGCAAATGGCCTGATTGTAATGAATAACCAATCCGCATGGCGCGGCCAAGGGCCTCACCGCCTGCAATGGCGTCCCACGGATTCCATTCTCGTAACGGATATCCATGATATTTTGCCCTTTGAAAACACTTTGCCGCTGTTCGAGATGCGCGGCAGAAACGTAATTGAGCTTCTGAATATGTACGCGCCTTCGCCTCACATGAATCCGCCGGGCGGCCCTGCCGGTGCGGCTCGTGACCCCGTAACTGGTCAGCCCAACTGGGGCACTATGCAAGGCCAAACCATAGCCGGAGCGTATTTGCTTGATGGTGTATGGCATATTTCGGCCACGCAGCGGCCCATCACCGAAAACGGAATTTATATTTTCGGCGCGTCAAACCATATGTTCGGCGGCCATGTGGGCACCCGCACCGCCGGAAACCCCGACGCCATGATTGAAACCGCCGGTGGTCAAAACATGCCTCTTCCGGGCAATTCCTTCGGTAACGCCCTCGGATTTGAAGTAATCAACTTCACAGGCGGCCAGCTTGGACTCAACGGCAACCGCTATTATTCCGGTCCGCGTTTTGCAATGCGCGACCCTAATACCGGAACGCACCTTACAATTCAAGCCGCTCAAGCCGCCCAAGTCGAATACAGGGCACAGCAAGCTGCACCCATCGCCGCATGGATTAACGTAAATTCTGCCGGTGGCGGTACGGCCGTCATGGATGTCTGGGGTTTTGAGGCCAGACCCGGCGAACCCGGCAACCATTCCTACTGGGGAGCCCCCGCCTTGTTGACCAACAACATAGGAGCGCAAGGCTCTTGGACCGGCGAGCAAAACACCCGTGACCTTGTGCTTCGCGGTGCGGTGGTTCGCGCAACCGCAACACCCGCCCCCGGCCAATATTTCCATGGCTGGTTTGATGGAGGCACACGTGTTTCCAGAAACGAAGTTTTCATTTTCCAAGCCGCAGAGGATATCGCCCTTGAAGCACACTTCGCAGATTATCCCCTGCCGCCGGGCATCGGAACAGGTACGGTTGTAAACTGCCACTACCTGTATGTACGTGCCGCAGGCTCCATTAATGCCCGCGCAATCAACCACTTGCGCGCAGGTGATGTCGTAACCGTATACGAAAGAGGCGGCGCAGGCAATGCCTGGTATCGCATTTCTTTCGGAGATATCACCGGCTGGGTATTTGGCAGATATCTTGAAGTTCGCTGACATCAAAAAGAAAACACCTTATTATGAAACCCAGAAAAACCGCGATTTTCGCGGTTTTTTTGATGCGAAAATTTATCTTGACACCATCCCTCACTCCATACTATAATAACTCTCGTTGAAATTACGCTCTTGGCCCGTTGGTCAAATGGTTAAGACACGGCCCTTTCACGGCTGAGATAGGGGTTCGATCCCCCTACGGGTCATTATGCGTGTTTGCATCTATTGTAAACACGCTTTTTACATTTGCACGGCGCCATGGCCAAGTGGTAAGGCAGAGGTCTGCAAAACCTTTATCCCCGGTTCAAATCCGGGTGGTGCCTGGAAAGAAAAACCCCGACAATCTTAGCGATTGCGGGGTTTTTAATTTGCATCATAATTGATTAAAATAGATTAAATTACGTAGTCAAAATAGATGTCAAGTAGTCAAAAAATAGTCAATTTCCACATCGAAAAAGACCGCTGTGCAAATACTTGTAGCGATTAATTCATTTATAGACGCTACCTATTTTTTATTCAGGCCGGATGTTTTGGCGAGTCTATCAAGCAACTTATCAATATCCGACGTCTGCCACTCACCCTTACCATCCAGCAAGTCGCGAACCATATCCATGTCAATTCCAAGCTCATCTGCGATTTCAGCATCCGTGAAATAATCTTGTATCATTTGGTTGTGAGCTTCTTGGATGAAAAAAGCCACCAGTAAAGGGCGGCTCGTAGGATAGACATTTTATGGTGCTTTGTGTATTATAGCGATACCCTCATGTGCTACACTGTTAAATATCCACATTAAGACAGTCCATCGCCTTTGCTATGCAACTATGCGTGATATGCATAGAAATACATCCTTTGCGCACACTACCACTACATTTTAATGAAAGGATGCATACCCATGAACCCAAATCCAAATGAAAGTCATAGCCACAAAAATGCCAAGAACAAGGCTACACCAGTAGCGCAGCCTACCACGGAAAAAAATATACCCAAAGACCCTCCGGGCGTTCATATGCCGTCAGAAAGAGAGATGTCGCCACCCCAATTTGGCTAATATAGCAGTTTTGCCAACGGTACGGAAAATTAGCTATGCATTGTAAACGGCTCACTCACCGCTGTTGCTACGCAACACGCTCGTTCGTTCGCCACAATGCATGTACGCTAATTTTCCGCACTGTT
>Ga0209755_10004519_pt1 | contig 16410 bp, 5 predicted proteins | sample TergutCo191P1_FD_187301 | JGI IMG/M metagenome (GOLD analysis project Ga0209755, IMG submission 187301) | Cornitermes sp. P1 segment gut microbial communities from Petit-Saut dam, French Guiana - Co191P1 (SPAdes) (version 2) | ecosystem: Host-associated > Arthropoda: Insects > Digestive system >... | reverse complement strand
TCTCCGGCCCGAACAGTACATCGCCCGCAAGCTGGTTTGACGGGAACAATTGTAACGGCGGCTTGATCTTGACGATTTGTCCCGTTTTTCGCACCTCGCCCGGCGTCAGGCCGAATTCCTTCCTGAATGCCCTTATATAAGACTGCGTGTGGTCAAAGCCGCATTCGACGGCTATATCGACAATCCCCAGGTCCGTGTTAAAAAGCATGTCAATGCTTAGTGCCAGCCTGCGGGAGCGTATATAACTTGCAAGCGGCGTTTCAAAAGTGGCCTTGAATAACCTTCGCAAGTGAGTGGGCGACACGGACAGCGAGTCGGAAAGCTGCTTGATGGTCGGGTTTTCTGTAAGGGTTTTCTCGATGCTGTTTAATAGTTTTCTCAAGATGGAATATACCATATGCCATGCCCTTTTGGGGTTAGTATAGCACATGGTTCATATTCGCAATGAGCTTTTTTGACCACTGACTTAAAATTTCGTGGCCAGATAGAACCAGGCGGTTACCCACCCGAGAGCCCCCACGAGCCGATCTTAATTTCTGTGTAAATACCGAAGTGCCATCACCCGTTCCGCATCGTTCTGACGCGTTTTATACCGTGCCGTTGCCTGGCGAGTACAGTTCCCTAACTTTTTCGGGAGCAAGTTCCGTGGCTGAAACAAAAATACACCAGAAACCAAGATTGCCTTCCAAAATGGTCGGAAAAGACGCTGTTACGATGCACTAAACGAGCGTGATAGGACGGACTGCTCCGCCGCGACGCACGTGGTTGTCGCCAGAAAGCCTATGAGGGCGGCAACGTCCCGGGAGCGGCTCTTGCCATATTATCTGTATTAATATGTCATAGACCTTATCCATGTCATACTGGCGTTTTTGCGACAACTTAAGGTCTTTCTTGAACTGGCTCTAAAAGTGAAAATCCAACACGCCTATTGAGCCATGTCTTGCAGTTGGGCTTTCAGTGCTTCCTTTGTGGTGTGGGGGCGGTTCCAATCCAGTCACTTTGCGTACCCAAGACATGAGTCAGCCAAAAATGATGCTAATAATCCCGCAGTAGTAAAAAAGTGTCAGATGTTATGATTTAAATTGTCAGGAAGAACTGGTACGCTGGCCTGACGGGACCAGCGAGCCGGCAGCAGGTTGAAGCGTGACGTGAAGGCGCGGGCGGAAACGCGACGCGACCTTCGAGTGACAGATTAATCTCAGCAGTCCGCCGTAAAACAAAGTGCGGCCGCCGGGGAAACCAGGCGGACCGCGAATAGGAGTACGGTGCTACCAGTCACCAAACAATTGCTCCTGGTCCTTATTTTACAGTAAGGGGTGTCACTGCCACGCCCCCCGCACGGTATCGATTCCCTCGTTGTCTGCGATTGCGTTAAGCGACTTATCCAGCGTAACCAAAGTCGCCCCCATTCTTCGCGCAATCGTCAAATACAGCATGTCATAGGCGGAGCGTTTTAAACGGATCGACTCGTGCAAGGCTTCCTGGTGGTTTTCCTTTATGGGGATAAACTCGTCAATCAAATTTTCCGCCAGCTCCAACGCCTTGCCACATTCGGCTTTTTTTATGTGATCCCCTTGATAATATTTCCTAAGCACGTTCGCGACTTCGATTCTGAACAATTCCGAACTCACCGTTTTTTCCGCAGTCGCGATTAGTTCCCTAAGTGCTTTTCCTTTGTTGCGGTTGAACACGATTTCGATTGCCGCGTCGCAGTCCAATACGATAATCACAGGTCGCGATCCTCTCTTATTAACGTCGTCGGATCGGGAAAGCCGTTCGCGTTTTCCACATAAAAGCCGTCGATTTCCCGAAGTACGGTTTCCCGTCGTTCTTTTCGCTCTTGTTTCGCGGCCAAAGCGTTTTTAAGCAACACGATGGTCTGCTGCGGAACGCTGCGGTTTTCCGCACTCGCCACCCGCGATATTGTTTCATACAATTCTTGTGGAAAGTCCCTGACCTGCAACAACGGCATATTTCATCTCCCTGTATTCGATCATGCTGCATATTGCATACTTTGTCAAGGTTGGTAGTAAAAGGTGCCAGATGCCCTGCACGGGAGGGCTTAAAATTTCGTGCCTGTCACCGTAGCGTGCCGACAGGTAGCGCCAGTAGGAGATCAATTACACTGGGACTTTTTCATGACAGGCACCATGGAGTGCGCTGCGAGGAATTTATACAAAAAAAGGCCATCCCGAAGGATAGCCAATTGGCGTATCTCACTAACCCTACGGTAGTAAAGAAAATCCAGTCACCCCGCACGGAGGGCTTAAAATTTCGTGCCTGTCACCGCCGCGCTTGCACTTAATAAATGCCCGGAACGTGCGCATCGCCTCCCGGTGTGAGGACTGTCCAATGGGATTACAGCGCAGGCGTGAGCGCGGTTGCCGTATGCTTGGCTGATAGAATGATGCTAATAATCCCGCAGTAGTAAAAAAGTGTCAGTCACCCCGCGCGAGGGGCTTAAAAAGTGGTGCCTGTCACTTTGCGTACCCCCCGCCGCGCTTACCCCGCAAAATGGTCCCGCGCAGGCTGCCACCCCATGCCCTTCCTGCGCGTCCCGCGGCGGGCGGGAAGGGCGCAGCGGCCTGCTACAACGCCTGGCCTGTCAAACTAGGGGCGAACAAGACGGAAGCCAAAATTAATGTTCCAGATAGCCGGGGCGACTAAGCGGTCCCGAGCCGCCGAACGGACGCTCCAGTCCGAGTCGCCCCAGCTCCCGCCGCGAATCACGCGGGAAGACCCCGAAGACGCGCCCGTGGGGTCAGCCTCAGGAAAACTCGGATACATGCCCCACCAGTCCCAGACCCACTCCCATACGTTTCCACTCATGTCGTACAGGCCAAGTGCGTTTGGCTGCCTCGTTCCAACCTCATGCGTTCTGCTTCCACTATTTCCAGAATACCACACAACATCGGCGGCGGTATTACTTCCGGAAAAGGTATAATTTCCATGGCATACAATTCCGCCCCGAGCCGCAAACTCCCACTGCGCCTCGGTCGGCAGGCGGTAACCAGTGGAGCCGGAAACCACTACGACGGCGTTCCATGTCGCATTACTGCTCGTTGGCACGGTTCCCCAGTCATTTGGATTCGTGCTACCACCTATGCTGTACGCGGGTGTCAGACCACGCTGTATACTCAGCCTGTTGCTGAATACTATCGCATCGTACCAGCTTACCATTTCCACGGGAAGGTTCCGCCACTCGAACGTTGCCGTTACCGTTGTACCAAGCCAATTGTTAGTCCCGTCGAAAAAGCTAGGCCGCGTCCCCATCACGTCGTACCACTCACCCTGCGTTACCTGGAACCTGCTCATGTAAAAGCTGCTTACCGTTACGCTGCGAATAGGCTGTTCGCAACAGCATGCATCGCTGCCCATCTGGAAAGTCCCGCTTTGGATGCGAACGAAGCCATCGTAAAAAATGGGTCTGATCAAATCACCGTCACACACCTCTATGGTGCGGTCTTCGGTGTCTAAATCGCCCACACCAAAGAAAGTCCCGTTGGCGAAGGTGCCGTGCTGGGCCGTGCCGTTGTTGAACAAAGCCGCACCGCCAGCAATGGCTGTGTTCCTAAACTCATCTTCCGCATCATTGCCGTAAATGACCCCGTCGCTTATGTGGAAGATATTACCCGCATGAACAAACACACCGCCGCCATTTCCGTCAGCATCGTTACCAGAGATTGTTCCACCGTGCATGTTAAATGCGGCGGCACCAAAAACAAATACACCGCCGCCGTTTCCGTTGGCACTGTTGCCAGAGATTGTCCCGCCATGCATGGTGAATGTGGCGGCTCCGGTACCTGGAAATCCCAGACCAACATTCACACCGCCACCGTTACCCCTGGCACTGTTGCCAAAAATTACCCCGCCGTACATAGCGAAGGTACCTCTCTCAATACCTACTCCGCCGCCGCCAGCACCACCAATATTGCCGTAGATTTCCCCGCCACGCATAGTAAACGTGCCGCCGTCAACATACACACCGCCAACGCCAGCCGCCATATCATCGCCAGTATTACCGGAAATTATCCCTCCGTACATGGTAAACGTGCCGCGATCAACTAATACACCACCACCACTAAAACCAAAATCGATAATGGCATTGTTATAAATTTTCCCGCTACGCATGATAAACGTACCTTCAACGATTACACCGCCGCCAATCCAGGCATTATTACCATAGATTATCCCACCATACATGATAAACACGCCATCATTGTTCACGTTTACCCCGCCACCTTCGTTGTCCCAGAAGATGGACGAAGGATTGCTATTGCCCGTTATCTTTGACCTATCGTTCATGATTAAGGTGCCGGCATTGCCTATCCTTACCAAAGGGCTATTGTTGTCCTGAACAGCAGCCCCGCCCTCGCTACGCCCCATCAGCGTAACATTCTCATCCAGCACCAAGGTAACGCCAGAACCCACCACAAACAGACTACCGTTTTGGGAAAGGCTGACGGTACGTGTTTCCCCGATGCCGCGAAGGGTGATTCTAACATCGGTTCTGCCAGTGGGCAGTGTCGCCAGGGCGGGGGAAATGTGTTCGTCCCTGGTTATTTCGACAAGGTAAGTTCTGCCATTTCGTGCATAAATACGCAGCCAAGCAAGCTGATCGGCCAGGGTGTCCCTGGGTACCAGTACATTCCCATCGGCATCCAACAATGGGACGGTATCGTTGAAAACAATGTCAACCTCGTATGCGCCTATGCCAACGGTTACCGTGTTGCCGCCAGTCCAGTCCAACGTCACAGGTGTATCATTACTAGCAAAACCCCCAACGGCTTCCGCTATGTCCGTTCTGTCCCGACCGCCGACGATACGGAAATCCCCATCCGTACCCACGCCAACCAACGCCGCATCGACCAACGCCCTCAACCCCGCCTCGTCAACGGGAACCACAAAATCGCCACTCAACCGATTAAGCCAATCAACAATACCGTTGACAAAATAACCTTCGTCGTCATCGACACCAACTATTCCCATATAGCCGAAATGCGCCGCCGTGATTCCCGCACCGGCAAAGTCCCACTCGCCCGCCTCATCGTCCCATGCCACAAGAATGCGGCCATACGTGAAGGGGAAGTGGTCGTAAGTAAAGGCGTACTGAAAATGGCTACCCATGTTTCGGTAGACGTGCAGGATTGTACCAAACGCCGCTCTTTCGTTCGCGGCAGAGTCTTCCATGTACAGAGCAAAGACCACGCGGTACAAGCCCACGGGCAGATCAAGGCTGGCATCGGCACCGATTGGCGGGGTGCCGCCGACAAAGTAATGGGTCGAGTGCGGCATCCAGGCGGAGCCTTCCCTCCGCGTGATTTCTATCCTGGCGATTGCAACGCTTTCGGGAAAGCTTATATCCCAACTGAAGGTTCCCGTGCCAGTGCCGGCGGTGATCGGGAAAAGCATGACATTGCGGGCGATGGTTTCCCCCGCAGCCACCGTAATGGGTTCCGCAAGGGTGCCTATCGCCGCGGGGCGCAGCGGACCGCCGTCAACGCCGTACAGGTACGCGGTTACGTCCATTTCCCAGATCCCTGGATACAATTCCACCGTACCAGAATCGGCCAAGGTTCTGGAAAAGTTCGGTACCCCGGTGTTATTGTCCTCGGCAGAGAAGTCCAGCCTGAATTCTACAAAGTCGTCCCGAGCTGGCCAGGTGGGCATAATCGTTCGCCCGATGCCTTGCTCGTTAATCGTAAGTAGAAGGATTCCCGTTGTCGCGGGGACGGTATCCGGCTCTTCCGTGTCGGGCGGTTGCAGCGGGCTTCGGCATCCTGTCAAAAACAGCAGACAACAGGCGGCAAGCAGACCGCAAAAGGCAAGTTTGGTTTTCATCTTTCGTTCCTCCTTATTACGGCACCACACTAAAGGTGATAACCCGACTGTACAGCCTGCCGCCTATCTCCACTTCCACCGTTACAAAGTGCGTCCGTACCTGGTTGCGGTGGATACGGGCATCCAGGGTAAGAGTTGTCCCGTCCAGGGAAACCGTACCAGCGGGTACTGGGGTTGCACCGTCAAAATACCAATTGATGCTATGGAACCCTCCCCCCGGGGGAGGGGACACGGAAATCGTTGTCGAGGCATGTGTGGGGTTGCTTAGGCTGATGGGCTGTGGAAGCGGGATTGTCGGAGCCATGTCCTGGATTTGCGCGAAGGTGATTGTGAAGGTTCCATAACCAAAGGCGATCACAGGGGCGGTCGGTGTACTGGTAATGCTACCGAAATTACCAGTACGAGTCACTGTTACGGTAATGGTGTAGCCCTCATCGGCAGCTTGAACAATATAAGTATTATCGTTTGCGCCGTCGATTGGGCTTCCCCCACGCATCCACTGGAAGGAAATGGCCCCACTGCCGCCAAGAGCACCTGTGTTTGCCGTCAATGTCCGTCCCACAAAGGCGGTCCCGGTTATACTAACCGTTCCCGTCAGTTCTATACGGCCATCCCTTACGTACAGGGTAATGTTGGTAGTACCCAAATTACCTAATGCGCTAAAAACACCGTTGTTGAACGTACCGTGTTGGGCTGCGGCTGCCCCACCAACATTGCTCAACGATGCGCTAGCATTTACACCAGTGCCTCTGGATATGTTCCTTCGATACTCTGGCATTACTGTATTGCCGTAGATAACCCCGCCGCTCATTCGGAAGGTGCCTCCGCTGGAAACACGCACACCACCGCCAAATTGCCCAGTATTACCAAAAATTGTTCCGCCAAGCATGTCAAACCTACCGCCAAATTCAACACGCACACCGCCACCGTGGCCTGCAGCGGTAACGGCAGTTACGGTATTAGTAGCAGAATTACCCGATATTTCCCCGCCATCCAAAATGAATACCCCGCCGCTGTTCACGCGCACCCCGCCACCGCCGTCGGCGGCAGTGGCCGTGCTGTTTATGTTACCTGTTATTCTTGATCCCATGTTCATTATCAGGGTTCCACCATAGTTTACCCGTAGCAGGTGATTGTTGTTTTGCAGTGCGGCGGTTGTTCCACTGCGTCCTACCAGCGTTATGTCTTCGCCCAATACCAGCGTAACGCCAGAACCTACCGTAAATAGGCTCCCTTGATTGGCAGTCCCTGTTGCAACGGGAAGCTCGATATTGCGAATCCCCCCAATGCCGCGCAAGGTAATGGTAAGGTTGTTTCTGCCAGTTGGCAGCATAGTTTGGGCAGGTGTGATAGTTTCATTGTCATTTATGTAAATGGTGTAGTTGCTACCACTCTGTGCAAAAGCCCGTAACCATGCAAGCTGTGTAGCTAGGTTGCCTCCCCTTTCTGGCCTTATCAAAACACCGTCAACCACCCTTATGGTTAGATCGGAGGTAGATAAAGTACCCGAAGGGGCAAAACCATCGCCATTGAACCTGCCGAACTGAACCGTGCCATTTAATGAGGCACCGTTACCTCCAGCCGTATTCCTAAGCCCTGCTGGCACTGAAGCCTCGTTGCCGTGAATAACGCCGTTGCTCATGCGGAAGGTTGCACCTACAACAGCCACCCCGCCACCATTATTGACGGCGGTATTACCAGATATTTCTCCACCGCGCATGTCAAATGTGGAACCAATCCCCGTAACGGCTACCCCGCCGCCATACCCGCCAGGACACCCAGTCCAATTATTGGAGATAGTACCGCCATTCATGATGAAGGTGCCACTTTCAATAACACGTATTCCACCACCCCTACCGGGACAATCGGCCCTATTGCTAGAGATTTCCCCGTCATTCATGTGGAACGTACCGCCGGCAACAAGCACCCCGCCACCACCGGCATTAGAATTGCTGGTTTCATTATTGGAGACGATCCCGCCATTCATGATAAATGCCCCACCGTTGCCCACGCGCACCCCGCCGCCACCAACCGCAGGGCTAGGGACTGTAACAATATTCGTATTACCTGCAATTCTTGTCCCTTCGTTCATGATCAGGGTGCCGCCGCTGGTCATGTTAACCAGGCTGCCGGTATTACCAGAGACCCCTCTTAAGAAAACGTTTTCGTCCAGCACAAGGGTAACGTCGGAACCTATTGCAAACAGGTTCCCCGTGCCAGAAAGTCTGACGGTACGCATTGCCCCGCTACCACGAAGGATAATGGTAATGCCACCCCTATCGGCAAAGGCCGCCAGTGACGCTTGGGCAGAGGTAATAGCCTCATTCTCGTACAAATAGATGACATAAGTCCCGCCACTCTGTGCAACGCCTCGCAGCCTCTCAAGTTCTGTAGCAAGGCGATTACTCATTTCCGGTGGCTGGAAGCCACCCTCCGGCCTAAGCAACAAGCCATTTCTAACTTCAATGGTTAGGTCGGTGGTATATAAAGACCCCAGCGAGAAGAAACTGTCGTTGTTGAATATGCCGCGCTGAGCTGCTATTCCAACACTGTACAATGACGCGCCGATACCAGTGGTAGCGTTTCCAAGATGTCCCGAATCATTTCCGTGGATAACCCCATTACTTATGCGGAATACCCCAGTGGATCCGGTCGCATACACTCCACCGCCACCCCATTCTGCGGTATTGCCTGTTATTTCGCCTCCGCGCATCTCAAGCACATTAGGCATAGCAACTGTACCACCAGGGAGAACATTCACTCCGCCGCCTACCCATCCAGCGGTATTGCTTGCGATTTCCCCACCGTACATGGCAAATACACCACGCGGGGTGGTGGGTGTACCAGTAGCAAAATTGATATTCACCCCACCGCCATCATTGTGGGCGGTATTGCCATAAATTCTGCCACCATGCATTGCAAATGTGCTAGGCACGGGGGTTGGGATACCAGGCACGGAAGCTGGATTGCCAGGGTTGACATTCACTCCACCACCATTCCTTGCAGTATTGCCTATGATTTCCCCGCCGTACATGGTGAATATACCAGCGGCCATACCAGAGAAGTCACCAGGCAAAATATTCACCCCGCCACCAACATTGTTAGCCGTATTGCCATAAATTGTTCCACCGTGCATGGTGAACCTCCCATTTGCAGAGAGATGCACGCCGCCGCCATCGCCGCCGCCAGCAATACTACCAGTGGCTTCATTGCCGGATATTACCCCATCATACATGGTAAACATGGAAGCACCCACTCCCACCCCGCCACCGTTTCGAAAGGATGTGTTGCCAGAAATCTTTCCGCCGCGCATGGTAAACGTAGAATTAGCTAAAACAGTCACCCCGCCAGCGGAGGTCGCGGCTCCGGCCGCGGTATTGCCAGAAATTTCCCCTCCATTCATGGCAAAGGTACCCCCAGCAAGATGCACCCCAGCACCAACACTCGAGCCAGAAGCCGTATTGTTGGAAATAATTCCGCCATTCATGGTAAAAGTGCCGCCAGTGTTCACCCGCACCCCGCCGCCAATATTAGCCGCGGCAGCGTTGGTGTTAGTATTACCCGTGATCCTTGACCCTGTGTTCATGATCAAAGTACCACCACTGTTCACCCGCACCAGATGATTGTTGTTTGCTGGGGTGGATGGGATCGCATTAGGACCAAGCCCCATCAGCGTGATGTTGTTACCCAATATCATGGTAACGTTAGGATTGGGGCCTATCATAAAGTGTGCAGAGGCAGCCCCGCCAGGAGAAGTCGGGCGTATCTGTCGTTCCCCGCCTAGACCGATAATGGTTAGAGTTACACCAGAGCGATTCAGGGTTATCTGGGGGATACTTAAGTCCGTGTTTATCGCAAGAATGTATTCGCCTACGGGGTTCGCAGGTGCATTGACAAAACTCACAGCCATAGAAATATTATTGGCTGCAACCGCCTCTATGCGATAAGGCACCCCCCAGTCTGCCGTCAAAGTGATGTCATTGGTTATGGGGGTGGCAAAGTTAAACTGCGGGGCATATGGCGCGATCCGCCACACACCGCTTGCACGGAAAAGACCAGGCACGGTGGGCATATATATAACCCCCGTCGCTGAATCGGGCATTGTCGCCGTTCCGCCAGGAAACAAATCCTGGGTAAATGGCACATTGCCGTTGTTCGGGTCAAACGTTACGGTTATGCGGATAGGGTTGGCAAAATGGATTTCCACTTCGTACCTGACTTGACCATAAACGCCTATTGACACGGTTGCCATGTTGTTGCCCGGCCAGTGACCACTTGTCTCGGCACCATTCTGCGGCAAGTCGGCAATCGCTTTCCACACCGCAGTTCGGTTTGCAAAACTGGTAATCCCTATGGAACTTCTTGCCATGCCGATCAATGCGGCATCGAACAGTATCTTCAAGTCGTCCACATTTTCATAAACACCGCCCACGAAAGAAAGACGGTTGAACCAATAGGCAATACTCGCAATATCAACACCAGCAGTACCATGAATTCCCAAAGCCGTGAAATGCGCTGCCGTGGTTCTTGCGTCAAAGTTCCACGTTCCAGTATCGCCATTCCATGCGTCCAAAATAAAGTGCAGCAGCGTGACGGGGAAATCCAGGTTGTCAAATTCCCTGTCAAAAACGCTTGTCATGTTGGTATAGACGTGCAGGATTTCGCTTATCGTAACTTCTTCCCTGCCGTTGTGCATCGTAAGGAATACGCGGTATTTGCCCGCGTCCATGGGAATACTGTAGCTGGTATCGGTTGCTGGTGTTTCGCCCCTAAAATGGAAAGGCCCCCGGTACAGATCCCCGTTATCCCAACGTCTAATTTCCATGCTTGCGGTGGTGATATTCGGGGCAAAGTCCAGGTTCCACTTTAACATCCCGGTGCCATCCGGAATTGGAATAAGCGTTACAGTGGTGTTGACATTCCCACCAGAAGGCACCAGGATATTCCTGTCATAGCCTTTTGCCACTGCAAGCAGGTTTCCATAGTCGTCCTTCAGAAAAGCGGTTACCGTAAGATCCCAGATTCCTGTCGGTAGTTCGATAGTACTGGTGCCATCGACAAGATCGCCCGTGGTCAATGTCTTGGAAGGCAATTCATCGGCGGTATACGTGTTGGTAAACACAAGACTAAATTCGGCGAAATCCCAAAGTCCAATTTCTGGCATGATAGTCCGCCCCAAGGTTGCAATCGTCAACGAAAGGGTTCCTGTTCCCAGAGTTCCATCTTCGGATATGTCCCGCGAGTCAAACGGGTTTCGGCATCCCGGCAAGAGCAGAAGCAGAAAACAGGCGGCAAGTATGCCAGTAAAAGTACGCATCGTCTTCATCTTTTATCCCTCATCTAGTTTACGGTGCTACCATAAAAGTTATGACCCTGCTGAACGGCACGCCGTCCACTACCACTTCCAGCGTTACGCGGTGTCTTCCTATCGTGTTAAGGATGCTATAATCCAGCGCAAGGGTTGTTCCATCGTTGGAAATCGTTACACCAATATTTGCATTGGTAATCGGAAGGCCGCCAAAGAACCACGCGAAACTGTCTATTTCCAGACCGCCAGTACCTGTAACATTAATAAGCATTCGTTGACCATCCAGCAGATCCATGTAGCCAATGTCTGGTGCCGTGTATTCAACGCTACGCGCCTCGTTCCGGATATTCGCGAAGTTTATGGTGAAGGTTTCCTCTGCCAGCACCGTTACCGTAGCTTCGGCATATGCCAACGGATGACCAACAGCCCTAGCCCTAACGGTCAATATGCCAGATGCGTTTGCGCCAACTGTCAACAGCCCCTGTCCTGTTATGGTTCCACCAGTTGGCGGATACACATACCATGTAACCTCGTCAAGTGTTCCTGGTACTCCTGCTACCGTTGCGTCAAATTGCCGTGTTGCGCCTCGCAGCAGGCTTGCGCTGGTCGGGTTCACTGTAACGTTTTCAGGTTCTGGAGTAGTTACGGTTACGGTCGCATATCTGGATAAAGTGCCGTGCATAGCCTTAACGGTAAGCGAAATACCAGGCGTTACATCTAACCCGACTGTCAACAAACCGGTAAGCGCATTTATGGAAACGCCTGCCGGTTGGGGATCGACGATCCAGGAAATATCTTGAGGTGCTCCTTGCGGTGTCACCGTTGCGTTAAACTGCTGTGGTGTGCCGCCCCGTATTATCGTTGCAGTATATGCTGCCATCTTAACGCCCGTGGGTATAACAATAACGCTAACGATCGCCTCGGTGCTTAATATTGTGTCGGGGACCCTCGCCGTAACGGTCAATGTCACACCGTGCTCCGCGTCTATCCCGCCAACCGTCAAAACCCCTGTTGGGCTTATCGAAACACCTTCTGGCGCGGGATAAACGCTCCAAGCAAGGTTTTGATGTGCCCCTGTCGGTAATACCGTCGCGGTAAATTGCTGCGGTTCGCCGCCTCGAATCATTGTCGCAGTATGCGGGTTCATCGTAATGCTCGTGGGTATTACGACAACGGTTACCGTAGCCGTAGCGGTTAACGAAGTACCTGGCACAGTGGCCGTAACGGTTAATGTCGTGCCATCGGTTACGGTTGTTCCCCCAACCATCAACAAGCCTGTTGTAGTTATTGAAACGCCAGCAGGCTGTGGGGCAACGCCCCACACAACATTTTGAGCTGCCCCTGCCGGTAATACCGTTACAGTAAACTGTTGTGGATAGCCGCCACGAATCATCGTTGGGGTATATGAATTCATCGTGACACTCTCGGGTTCGGGGGCGGTTACCCTTACCGTCGCAGAACCGTATACGGGTGGTTCGGTCCCCACCACCGTGGCCATAACGGTCAATTCCTGATTCACGGTCGCGCCTGTAAGCGTCAACAAGCCGTCCACGATGGTTCCGGCATTTTCTGGCCTAACTACCCATGTAACATCTTGCGACACCCCTTCTGGCCCCTGTACCGCGTGGGCAAATCGTAGCGTTCGGTTCAGCGGCACATTTGCGGTAGACGGTTCAACGACAACGCCTGTGGGTGTGGCGTTTACGGTTACCACAACGGTGTCAAACAGATCGGGGTTTACGGTAGATCTAACGGTAATGGTGGTGTTCCCTACGGAAACAGCCCTTATCCTTAATCTGTCGTGTTCCCAAGAGACCGTCGCTATGCCCGTGGCGGAACTGACATAGGTAAAATCAGGCTGCGTGGTGTTGTAGGGAATAAGTTGTATCACAAGATTTTCATACTCGCCCACCTCAAGCGTTATGGCATCGTTGAGTATCTCGATATCGGTAATCGGCACGCCTGCGCCATAGGGAAATACCCTTACCGTTACCGTAGCCCCACGGGTCGGATCCGCCACCGAGACGGCGCGAATTACGGCTTCCCCCGCGCTTAGGCCGGTTACCTTTACCGTGCCAGCCGCCTCGTCATAGTACAGCGCGACTAATGCCCTTTCGTCCTCATCGGGAATCTCCCATCTTATGCCTTGGTATCTGGCATCGTAAGGCATGGCAGTCGCGGAAAGGTTTAGGTAAAGGGTTTCTTCGAGCAGCCGAGTCGAAGGGCCGTATATCGCAACGCCAGTGACTGGCACGGGGACAAATGTTATTGACACATTATGAACACCTATGGTTACGGTTACCGTATAATAGTCCGCCACCCAGTCAAAGTGATTCGCGCTTAGGGCAACGTTTACGGCCATATCAATAATGGCATCCATTGCTAAAGCCTGGGTCCAAAGATTAGTGGCCCAGGTAAATACCTTGTCCTCGCTGGCTATGCCGACAAGTGCGGCATCGACCAGAAACCCAAGCTCCGTCTCGTTAACGGGAACCGGATTGTCGGCGGAAAGAAGGTTGAACCATCTTACAATGTCGTCAAAATTATTGTCGGTAATACCGCGCGACAGAAAGGTCGTAAAAAACCATGCGTCAATGCCATGGTCGAAAAAGTCCCAAGTGCCAGTAACCGGGTTCCATGCATTCAGGACAAGATACAGGGGCGAAACGGGGATATCGCCAAAGGTGTATGCAAACCTGCTGCACATATTCCGGTAAATTCGCAGGGATCTGCTGTCCATAACACTTTCCCCGCGCTCGTTGTACAGAGTGAAAACTACGAGATATCTGCCAGCATCCATCACCAGAAAGCCAGGGTTGTCATGTGTAACTCTGTCATAATGTATAATGTAATAAGGTCCCCAGTACGGGCTTAGGTCGTGCCGCAGAATTTCCATGCTGGCGGCGACGATATCCGAATCGAAGCCCACATTCCAGTGAAACGTTCCGCTACCACCAGTGGCAATCGGAAAAAGCGCCACGTTGCCATTGACGGTTCCCCTGGGGGGTACCACAATACCTGGATGGCTGCCTTCTAACGGCAAATCGCCTGGCAAGTATGCTGTTACTCGCAGTCCCCAGGTGCCGGCTTGCAGCTCGATTGGATCGCCAGGCACCCAGTCTTCCACGATAAGGCTGGGGCTGCCGTCTGGCACGGCGCTAAAGGTAAGGGTGAACTTTACAGAGTCGTCGATTTCCACTGGCCAGGTAGGCAGTATGGTCCGTGCAGCGCCTTGCCTGTTCAGGGTCAGCATAAGGGTTCCCGTCGCCGTATCGTCTCCAGGTGGCTGCATCGGGTTTTGACAACCAGACAGTACGACAAAGGCGGCAAGCAAAAGCCCCACGCCCATTTTGCCAAACAACGTTTGCATGTTTCGCTCCCCCTTTCTTACTGCAGCCATGTTCCCACCTCAAATACAATGCTCCTACTATACGGAACAAGTACGTTATCTCTTAACACTTCCACCAGCACGGTGACCCGGTGTGTTCCCAGTCGATTGCCGTGTATGGCATAGCCCACCGTAAGGGTTGCCCCGTCCATGGAAACCCCGTCGGCTTCGGTTAGCGGTATTGCGCCGATGAACCAAGTAATGCTGTAGACAGAGGCGACGGCCACGGTAACGGTACCCGTGTCTTTGTATCGCAGGTTAATGTTCGGACCTTGAATTTCCTGTACAAAGGGATCCTGCAAGTCTGCAAGAGTGATGGTGAGGTACGCGCCCTCTATAGCGACATTTACCGTTGCCGTGCTGGATATGTCAGTACCAGACACCGTGGCTCTGACAATCAGTGTGCCAAACGCATTCGCCCCAACCGTCAACTGTCCCTGTTGGTTTATGGTACTGCCACCGAGTATGCCGCCAGCTGCGGCTGTTACGGTCCACTCAACATTTTGCAATGCCCCCGACTCCACGGTCGATTCGAATTGCCGAGTTTCGCCTCGCGACATGTCTACGAAACCAGGTATTACGGAAAAGATCGCTATCCATCTGGCGTACAGAGTGACATTGCCATTCGGCGTAAAGAGGACACCAGGACTATAATTGTATCCCATGCCGTCTGGCTGGGTGTTCCATCCGCCGAAACTATACCCTTGTCTTGAAAGCCCAGTACCAGCGGGTATTGTTATGTTGCCACCAGCATTCGTCGTCTGCGAAATTGGCGGAGTGCCAGTTCCCTGGTTCAAGGCAAAAGTAACAGTAAAGACAACACCGATAGGATGCCATATCGCGTACAAGGTCACGTTCCCACTCGGCTCAAACGTTTCACCTGCACCGAGATTCCGCCCCATACCGTCGGCCATGGTGTTCCATCCGCCAAAAGTAAATCCATCCAGCGAAAGCCCTGCGGCTCCTGGAACTATTATGAAACCGCCGGCGTAAACCGTCTGCGAGCTTGGTGGGGTCCCAGTGGCGTTGTTGGCATTAAAGGTTATGACAAAATTCTTAAGCGACCATACCGCGTACAGTGTCACGTCCCTTATAGACCTGGTTGTGAATGTTTCACCCATGTCCACGCCAGCCAAACTCCAGCCTACAAAGGCATGTCCCTCTTTATAAAGTTCGCCGACACCAGGAAGCGACAGACTGGAACCCACTGCCATGTGCCGTGCATCAGGCACGGGGCCAACCCCGCCATTGGCATGAAAGGTAACAGTAATGTATTGAGGACCCCAAAGGGCGTACAGCGTCACAATACCGTCGATTGCCGCAGTCAGGTTTTTAACAATGGCCCCATCCGCGAATTCCCATTCGTGATAGCTTGGCGATCTGGCCCAGCCGTGGAAAGTGTAAGGCGCGTTCGTAAAGGCATTTTCCCGCAAGCTTTCCAGGCGACCGAAAACTCGGGCGGAAGGGGACATATCGCCATAACCACCGTTAGGATCGTAGAATACCATGTATTCGTTCGGTGGCCATACCGCATACAGGTTTATCGTTTGGCCTCTTCTGGTGATAAGATCATTAACAGCCGCCCTAGTCCTTGCCCTTACCTCGCCATCTGGCTGTGTCGCCCAGCCGTCTATCGTGTGGCCTTCGCGGTAGAACATTCCGTTAAGGTATTCGGAGGTGCCATGTCTATAGATGTGGGTTTCGGTTCTGCCTGTGCCGTCGTTGGCGTGGTAGATTACGGTGTATGTGGGCCAATCCAGGGAACCAGAAATACTGTCACAGGCAGTAAAGCACATGACAAAGGTGACACAAAAAATAAAGAAAATTATATCACGGTGTGTGTGTGTGTGGTGGTGTGTGTGTGTGTGTGGGG
>Ga0209755_10004518_pt1 | contig 16410 bp, 12 predicted proteins | sample TergutCo191P1_FD_187301 | JGI IMG/M metagenome (GOLD analysis project Ga0209755, IMG submission 187301) | Cornitermes sp. P1 segment gut microbial communities from Petit-Saut dam, French Guiana - Co191P1 (SPAdes) (version 2) | ecosystem: Host-associated > Arthropoda: Insects > Digestive system... | reverse complement strand
CGAGCGGGTCATTGTGATGCGGTACGGTTGCTAAAACTGTCACCGATAAGTCAAATACGCAGCGACACTCCATTGACTTCCCCGGACGGAGCAATGTTTTTTTAGGGCATACCCTTCTTGAACAGCGCGTTTCGTCACTTGTGATGGGAAGCAAATTCGGGAAGGAGTTTTTATTTTGCAAAGAAGAAAAGGTATTTTGAGTATTTTCGCGATGGTGCTTGCGGCGGTTTTGATTTTTGGGATGCTGCCGGTGACGGTGCTGGCCGGGGATGAAGAGCTTTTTGTAAGCACCCGCGAGCTTGTGGAGCGCACGTTTCCCGCCGACTTGCCCCATGACCTGGAGGAAAGCGAATGGTGGCGTATGGTTCAGCTTGCCACAATAAACGAAAGTGTTCCGGGCTCCAATTTTAATGCCCCGTCCTTTGGAAGCCTGGATGCTATGACCGTCGAGAACGTCCATACATTTGGGTCAACCGTTGTAAGCTTGGTTGCAATGGGATATGACCCGCGAAATGCTTATGGCCGCGACCTCGTACAGGAAATGCTGGATATCGTGAATCAAAACACGGAGGATGTTATACCGGGTGACGCGCCTTGGGCAATGCCGGAAATATTTTATGCCCTAACGGCTGCCGACGCTATAGACGGCGTAGAAGACCATGTAATTGCCGCCCTGTTAAATCTTCAGGACGAGAATGGGGAATGGTACCCCTTTGACCGCGAAAGCCCATGGAGTGTGGGTTTTAATATTGAGGCCACGGCTCAGCTTATATTAATGCTTGAGCCGTTTTCTCAGCGCACCCCAGAAGTTGCCGGGGCTCTGTCACAGGCCAGGGCGTTTATTTTGTCCTATCAAATGGACTGCGGAGGGTTTCCCGGGGGTTGGGGCCTAGGTGTACTTGGCCTTGAAACCACCGCCCGCGTAATAGAAGCCATAGCCGCCTTGGGCGAAAGCCCGCTGGACTGGACGGTTGAAAATGATATCACAGCAACTCCCGTTCACGCGCTTATAAATGAAATGCAACCGGACGGAACCTTCTACGGCGAGTGGACGATGCATGAGCAAATGCATATCGCGTTGGCCTCCGTCGGGCTTAAAATGAACCCCTTTACCAATTTAAGAAATCCGGTTGCATTGCCGGAAATCCTAGTTCCTCTGAGCGGAGTGCCTCCGGCTACCGCGAGAATTACCGTAAGCGACCCCTATTTGCTGGGTGTGTTTTTTGACGGGAGCTTGAGGCTTTACCCCTATGAAACGGCCTATAGCTTACTGCGCAGAACCGGCCTTGAGGTTGAATCCGTAATGAACGGGGCATATGTGGCGGGCATAAGCGGCCTTCGCGAGTTTGACGGCGGGCCTCAGTCCGGCTGGATGTTTAGGATAAACGGGGAGTTTCCGGGTGCGCCCGCCATAGCCACAAGGTTGCTTGACGGCGACCATGTGGAATGGCTGTTTACGCGAGACCTGGAAGACACTGCTGACTCGGCTGTTTCCCGCGAGGAGGCCGTTGCTATATTGTGGAAGCTGGAGGGCTCTCCCGAATTCATTACCACGGGCCAGCCTATTTTCGCCGATGTTAGAATTTCACCCCCGATTTATTGGGCGGTAAGGTACGGTATTGTTGAGGGGCATGGCGGCGGATTCTTTAATCCTTACGACGAAATCAACGCCGAGCAGTTTGCCGTACTTCTTCGCAATTACGCAAGGTTTTTAGGCCGCGATACCGACGCCACAGGCATAGTTTACGGAGAGATGCTTGTTTCACCCTGGGCTGTTGAAGCGATGCAATGGGTAAATTCCTTTACCGCTCTGTCACCGGGCGCAATAACCCGCGGGGAAATTTATAATATATTGGAAAGATTTTTTGAAGGGAATATTTAAAATGCGTAAAATTTTTTCAATTTTTATTGCCCTCATATTATTGGTCGGCTCTGCTTTGCCGGCTTTCGGTGCGACGGCTTCAACCATACCGGCGGCTCCGCCTACGCTGGACACGGCTATTACCCGGGCGGCGTCGTACATTTTACGAGCCGTGCCAAACCCCACCATGGGCTCTGTGGGGGGCGAATGGGCGGTCATTGGGCTGGCGCGAAGCCGCCAGCATGTTTCAGGCGCGTATTTCCGGCGGTATTTCAATGCGGTAGAACGGCATGTGAGGGAGCGCGGAGGCGTTCTTCACGAGCGCAGAATCACCGAGTATTCCCGCGTAATCCTTGGGCTGGTGGCGGCCGGGTTTGACCCGCGAGATGTGGCGGGCTTTAACCTTATGCTGCCCCTGGGGGATTTCGAGCGGACAATTTGGCAGGGGATAAACGGTGCGATTTTCGCGCTGCTGGCTCTGGATAGTCAAAATTTTGACGTTCCGGTTAATCCCGATGCCACGGTTCAGGCCACTCGGGAAATGTATGTAAATGAAATCCTTCGCCGGCAAACCCCCGACGGCGGCTGGAATCTTACGGCGGGGATGAACGGCCCGGTAGGCGCGAACGAAAAAGGCGACCCTGACGTAACGGGAATGGCCTTGCAAGCCCTTGCGAAGTATCAGGATAACCCGGAGGTATCCGCCGCCATAGGCCGAGCCTTGGATTTTCTCTCCGGTATTCAGAATGCGGACGGCGGGTTTACCGGCAATTTTTCCGGCGGGGAATCCGTATTGGAAAGTGCGGTGCAGGTGCTTGTCGCGCTTACGGAGCTGGGCATTCCCGTTGATGACCCGCGATTTGTAAAAAACGGTAACACACTTGTGGATAATGTCATAAGCTTCCAGAATCCAAACGGAAGCTTCCGCCACTCCTACGGCAGCACCGAAAGCAACCTGATGTCTACTGAAATTGGGCTGTACGGCTTGGTTGCGGCACAACGGGCGGCACAGGGTAGAAATAGTCTGTACCGCATGTGCGACGCCCGGCGGCGCGACCTGCTTACACCATGAAACAGTATTTGAGAATTATTTGTGCCGTACTTGTTTTGGCGGCGGTTATAACCGTGTGGCTCTTCGTCAGTGGAGATGAAAGCATCTGCCACGGCGAGGGTTTTGCTGTCACTTTGGAGGTGCGAGCCGACACCTTGCTTGAGAATATGCATTTGCTGGACAGGGATAAGCACGAGCTTGTCCCTGCCGACGGCATAATTTTCGAGGAGTCTACCGTAACCGCCCACGAAAACGAAAGCGTCTTTGATGTTCTAAACCGGGAAATGCGAAACGCCGGGATACACTTTGTTTTCCGGCAAACGCCTCTGTTTGACTCGGCATATATTGAGTCCATTAATAATCTGGGCGAATTTGACGCGGGGCCGCTGTCCGGCTGGAAATTCCGGGTCAACGGTGAGTTCCTCGGCATGGGCGCGTCGGCGGTTAGTTTGCAGCCGGGTGATGTTGTCGAATGGTTGTTCACCGTTGATATGGGCCGCGACATCGGCGCGCCATGAGCAGAGACGCATTTTCGGGCTTTCATCCGCTGGTTAATATGCTGTATTTTGTGACGGTAATCGGGTTTTCCATGTTTTTTATGCATCCCGTAAGCCTTGGGATTTCACTTTTTTGCGCCGCCGTCTACGCGGTGTATTTGCATGGAAAAAAGGCCGTGCGCACAGGACTGAAGTTTTTGTTGCCCATGATGCTTCTTACCGCCGCCTTAAACCCGCTGTTTAACCATCAGGGCGTTACGATTTTGGCATTTTTGCCAAACGGCAACCCTCTGACGCTGGAATCCGTCGTGTTTGGTGTGGCGGCGGCAGCCATGCTGATTACCGTTATCACATGGTTTTCATGCTTTAACGCGGTGATGACAAGCGACAAATTTATTTATTTATTCGGGCGGATTATTCCCGCCCTTTCTTTGGTGCTTTCGATGTCGCTTCGTTTTGTCCCGCGCTTTCAGGCGCAAATCAAAGCCGTTGCCAACGCCCAAAAATGCATCGGCAGGGGCATATCCGAGGGGAGTGTTCTGCAACGGGCGCGGCATGGTATTAAAATATTATCCATTATGGTAACATGGTCGCTGGAAAACGCCGTTGAAACCGCCGACAGTATGAAAAGCCGGGGGTACGGCCTGCCGGGGCGCACGGCGTTTTCGGTTTTCCGGTTTCATAGGCGCGACATTTGGGCGGCGGCATATATTCTGGCCTGTGCCGCAATAGTAATCGCCGGTGCGGCTTTTGAAATTTTCCGCTTCAGGTATTTTCCCAGCATTATGTTTTTTTCCCAAGGGTGGCTGGGGCCGGCGGTCTTGTTTTTTATATATTTCGCCCTTTGCATTTTTCCGATAATCGTAAACATAAAAGAGGATATAAATTGGAAACGTATAGAATCGAAAATTTAACTTTTTTTTACCCAACCCGCCAGACTCCCGCGCTGCACGATATAAGCCTGGTGGTAAGGCGCGGCGAGTTTATTACTTTGTGCGGCCCTTCCGGCTGCGGAAAGACCACCTTGCTCAGGCATCTTAAACCGTCAACCACTCCGCACGGCGCGGCGTCGGGAGCGGTTTTTTTCGAGGGGACGCATCTGGAAGTTCTGCCTCCCAAAGACGCGGCGGCAAAAATCGGCTTTGTGTTCCAGTCCCCGGAAAATCAAATCGTAACGGACAGGGTATGGCATGAGCTGGCCTTTGGCTTGGAAAGCTTGGGGGCGGCAACGCCGGAAATCCGCTTGCGTACGGCGGAAATGGCCAGCTTTTTTGGCATACAGTCCTGGTTTTACAAACCCGTGTCGGAGCTTTCGGGCGGTCAAAAGCAAATTCTGGCCCTTGCATCAATTATGGCTATGCAGCCCTCTGTGTTGATTCTTGACGAGCCCACGAGTCAGCTTGACCCCATCGCTGCGGGGGAATTTTTGGCAACAATCAGCAAAATAAACCGGGAGCTCAACGTCACGGTGATTCTTACGGAGCACCGGCTTGAGGAGGCTTTTCCCCTTTCCTCAAGGGTAATTCTCATGGAAAACGGGGGTGTTATCGCCGACAGCCCCCCAAGGGAAGTAGGAAACGGCTTACGGGGGCAAGGCCATGGTATGTTTTTGGCGATGCCTGTGCCTATGCGTGTGTGGGCGGAATGCGGAGAAGAAACGGAGCTCTGCCCCGTAACCGTACGGGAGGGCGCAGAGTGGCTAAGCGGTAAAACGGTTAATCCCAAAGCTCCGGACACTCAGGAAATTCCGCGCCGGCCGGAGCCTGCCATAACTTTGGAAGATGTGTGGTTTAAATACGAAAAAAATTCCCCCGATGTGTTAAGGGGGTTAAATTTCAGGGGGTATTACGGCGAAATTTCGGCAATCCTTGGCGGCAACGGCACGGGCAAAACTACGGCGTTGTCCGTTATTTCCGGGCTTAACAAGCCGTATCGCGGAAGGGCCCGCGTCGCCGAAAGGGTGTGCGCGTTACCCCAAAATCCCCAGACCTTATTTGCCTCAAAAACCGTCCGCGAGGACTTGCTTGAAATGGACGGCCCGAAAAATTTTGACAGCGTAGTAAGCTTATGCCGCCTGGAACATCTACTCGAAAGCCACCCCTATGATTTATCCGGCGGCGAGCAGCAGCGGGCGGCCTTGGCCAAGGTGCTTCTGCTTCAGCCAAAAATTCTGCTTTTGGACGAACCCACAAAGGGGCTGGACGCGGAATACAAACAGGAATTTGCCGCCATTTTGCGCAAGCTGGCCCAAAACGGCGCGGCAGTAGTAATAGTAAGCCACGACATAGAATTCTGCGCGGAGCATACCGACCGATGCGCCCTGTTTTTTGACGGCGGCATAGTGACCGAAAATACTCCCGTAAGCTTTTTCAGCGGCAACAGCTTTTACACCACGTCGGCAAACCGTATGGCGCGTTTTGTTCTGCCGGAGGCCATAACCGCCCGTGATATAGTGCTTGCGCTGGGGGGCACACCGGGCGGGGGCCCCCAGCTTGAACCTCCCGCACCCAAAAGTGAGCCGCCCCAACCCGCCCCAACCGTCGCAAAACCTATAGGCACGTCTGCGACATCTTTGCGTCAAAACAGACCGCCACCGCAAAATCGCCATACGTCCAAGCCTGGGATTGCGTCGGCGGCAATTATGCTGCTGACTATTCCTCTTACAATTTTGCTGGGTATATATCTTTTGGATGACCGGCAGTTTTATTTTATTTCAACTCTGATTATCCTACAGGCGATGCTGCCCTTTATGCTGGTTTTCGAAAGCCGCAAGCCCCAAGCCCGGGAAATTATAATCATCGCGGTGCTGTGCGCCATAGCCGTTGCGGGGCGTTCCGCGTTTTTTATGGTGCCGCAGTTTAAGCCTGTCGCGGCCATAGTAATAATCGCGGGGGTGTCCTTGGGAGGCGAAGCGGGCTTTTTGGTGGGCACGATGACGGCCTTTGTAAGCAATATGTTTTTTGGACAAGGGCCTTGGACGCCGTGGCAAATGTTCGCCTTTGGCATTGTCGGCTTTTTGGCGGGCGTTTTGTTCCACAAAAGGCATCTCGGCCGCAGCCCCGCGGCTCTTGCCGTGTTCGGTGGAGTTGCGGTGCTTGTTTTATATGGCGGTATCATGAACACCGCCGGCGTACTTATGTGGCAGCCCAACCCCACCATGGAAATGTTTATTACGGCATTTTTGGCGGGTTTACCCTTCGACATGATTCACGCCGGCTCAACGGCTTTTTTCCTTTTGGTAATATCACGGGCCATGCTTGAAAAGCTTGACAGAATTAAAATTAAGTATGGATGAGTTCGCACGGAAATCAATTTTCATCCGCCTTGGGGGAGTGGCTGGCTTTCAGCGAAGCTGATTCGCGTTGCCGCATAGCGCATGGGCCCGGCCGAAAGGGCTAGACGACGCGCCCAGAAGCGCGGAGTCAGCCTTTTCCCGGGACACCAGCGGAGCATGGGCAACCGCGCAGCGAGCGAAACCGGCCACTCCCCCAAGGCGGATGAAAATTGATTTCTGTGATAAGTTTGTCATTTACTTGCGCGTTATAGAAAATAATGACATACTGACACGTCTAAGAATATGACCCTGCGGGGACGTGTAAACTAGGAGGGACTTTCATGCAATTGGATTTTAACAATATGCTCCGCGAGAGAATCGGCGAGCAAGGCATTCCGGTGGACGCAATACAAAAGCTGGCTTATCCGATAGCCAAAGCCAATAAAGCCATGGTGGAAAAGCGGTATGTAGGCAAAATGGCATGGCGTGACCTGCCTTACAACCAAAACGAGGTTGTAAAAGATATCCTCAAGTACGTGGAGGAAATGAAAAATGAAATCGACGCTTTTGTTGTGCTTGGCATAGGCGGAAGCGCGCTTGGGCCAATTTCGGTGCAGCAGGCGTTGAACCATCCGTTTTATAATGAGCTCCCCCGGGAAAAGCGTGGCGGATATCCCAAGCTGTATGTCTTGGACAATGTAGACCCGGAGCGTCTCGTCTACTTCTTCCAAGCCGTAGACCCGACCCGCTGCCTGTACAATGTAATTTCCAAGTCGGGCTCTACATCGGAAACGATGAGCCAGTTTATGATAGTCCAACAAATGCTGGAGGAAAAGCTGGGCAAGGAAAACGCGAAGAAGCTTATCGTTTGCACCACGGACGCCGAAAGCGGAAACCTTATCACCATCGCAAAAACTGAAGGATATAAGAACTTTATTATCCCCTCGGCGGTGGGCGGGCGTTTTTCGGAGCTTACTCCGGTGGGACTTCTCCCGGCGGCCTTTTGCGGAATTGATATCAAGGGCCTGCTTGAGGGTGCGGCGCAGATGGACGCCATTTGCAAGGACGGCGAAATCGACATACACAAAAACCCGCCTTACATGTTCGCGTTGCTTCATTATATAGCCATGACCATGGGGAAAAATATCACTGTGCTGATGCCCTATGCGGACTCCCTAAAATTTATCTCAGACTGGTTCGCGCAGCTGTGGGCGGAGTCCCTCGGCAAGCAGTACAACAACGAGGGAGAAGTTGTAAGTGTGGGCCAAACCCCGGTAAAAGCCTTGGGCGCGACCGACCAGCACAGTCAGGTTCAGTTATACGCCGAAGGGCCATATGATAAGATAATAGTATTCCTTGGCGTGGACGAATACCGCGAGACTATTACCATTCCCAAGACTTACAGCGACATGCCAAGCTTGGGATTCCTCGGCGGCGTGACCCATAACGAGTTAATCAAAACAATGCAGGCTGCCACGGAATATGCCCTCACAAAGGCCGGTCGCTTGAACATGACCATTACAGTGCCGAAAGTAACCCCGCAAACAGTCGGGCAGCTGCTATATTTCTTTGAAGTGGCAACGGCATACGCGGGCGAATTGCTAAACATTGACGCTTTCGACCAACCCGGCGTAGAGGAGGGCAAAAACGCCACCTATGCCATGTTTGGCCGCCCGGGCTATGAGGACAAAAGGGCAGAATTGGACGCCGCACCGGCAAAGGATAAAAAATATATCATATAGAGGAGGTTTTTAATGCTGTGGGTAAAGGATAATATTCAAGATGTTTTAACGAAGCTTAACACCGACAAAATCACAGGGTTGCATTCCAAGGTGGCGGAGGCGCGGATTCAAAAATACGGACGCAACGAATTTGAGGAGGAGCAGGCGGAGACATTGTTCCAAAAAATTCTCCACCACCTCAAGGAAATTCCCACGCTGATTTTGATTGCTGCTGCGGCGATTGCGTCATATACGGCTATTTTCCATCCGCCGTATACAATCGGGCGGGGATGGCCTAAGGTCGTTGTAATCATGAGCATAGTGGTAATCAACATTTGCCTGGGGATTTGGCAGGAGAGCAAGGCTGAAAAGGCCCTGGAGGCGTTGAAGAAGATGAACGCCTTTAAGACCACGGTTATCCGGGACGGGGTCAAGCAGATAATTGAGGCCGGGGAGCTTGTGCCGGGTGATATTATCGAGCTGACCGCCGGGGATGTAATTACGGCGGATGCGCGGCTGATTGACGCAAGCTCCTTGCAGGTGGAGGAGGCTCCTCTGACAGGGGAGAGCCAGCCTGTAGAAAAAGACCCACTGGCGGAAATTTCCGAGGAAGTGCCGCTGGGCGACAGGCTTAACATGGTGTATTCCGGCTGCTTGGTTACGGGTGGGCGGGCGACAGCCGTGGTTGTGGAAACCGCCATGGAAACAGAAATGGGCAAAATCGCAAAATTACTTAATAGCACCCAAAAGCTTAAAACGCCGCTTCAATTGCGTTTGCAGCAGCTTGCAAAGCGGATTTCTGTGCTGGCATTGGGCGCGGGTGTTTTAATGTTTGCGTTCGGGTTCTTTGTTCACAATAATGACCCATTGGATATGCTGATTCTGGCTACGGCCCTTGGTGTGGCCGCCGTGCCGGAAACTTTGCCGATTATCGTCACCATGGTTCTTAGCTATGGCGTGTTTAACATGGTGCAAAAAAAGAGCATTATCCGCAAGATTCCCGCCGTTGAAACGCTGGGCAATACTTCCGTTATATGCTCCGACAAAACGGGAACCCTCACCATGAATAAAATGAAAATCCGGCAGATATGGCATGTGCGGCATGACCCGATTTCCACCAAGGAAAAGGAGAATTTTAATACAGACCAAAAGATGCTGATTGAACTTTTGGCATCTTGCAGCAATGCCACAATAGAAGTGCATGGCGACGATGACGAACATGTAATCGGCGACCCCACGGAAATTGCCATAATCCGGATGCTGCATGACCTTGGCCTCGACCGCGTTCAAGCCGAGCGGGACTACCCGCGTATATTTGAGTTGCCATTTGACTCCGGGCGTAAGCGCATGACCACGGTGCATCACGTCGAGGGCGAGGAATATCAATACATCGCGGTAACAAAGGGCGCGTTTGACCGTATTCCAGTAAATTGGGAACCGGAGCTGCTTAAAAGGGCCACGGAAATTCATGATTCCTATGCGGAGAAAGCATTGCGCGTAATCGCTGTTTCCGTAAAAAAATACAAGGAAAAGCCCACGGATTTAAGCGTGGAGTCCCTTGAGTGCGACCAAGAATTCCGCGGAATGGTGGGCATGATTGACCCGCCCCGCCCGGAAAGCACCGAAGCCGTAGCCCAAGCCCGGGACGCCGGAATCAAAACCGTAATGATAACCGGCGACCATGTAGTAACGGCAGCGGCAATCGCCAAGGAAATAGGCATCATGGAGGATGGCGACCGGGCCGTAACCGGTGCGGAGCTGTCCAATATGAGCGAAAAGGAATTGCATGACAGTGTACGGGAAATTTCCGTATATGCCCGGGTCAGCCCGGAGGATAAAATCCGCATTGTGCAGGCGTGGACGGCCCACAACGAAGTCGTGGCCATGACCGGCGACGGCGTAAACGACGCCCCTGCCTTAAAAGCCGCCGACGTTGGTGTGGCAATGGGCATCACCGGCACGGAGGTATCCAAAAATGCGGCGGACATGGTCATCACAGATGACAACTTCGCCACCATTGTTGACGCTATTTCCGTAGGGCGCACATCCTTTGATAATATTCGCAAAACCATCGCGTTTTTGCTCTCGGTCAACTTTGCGGAAATTTTTATTCTGCTGTCGGGTATGCTGGTGGTGGGTGTTTCGCCGCTGATGGCCTTGCAGATTCTTCTTATCAACGTGGTTTCCGACGGAATCCCAGGTTTCTTCATGGCTTTCGAGGCCCCGGAAAAGGGCGTCATGAAGCGCAAGCCCATCAGCAAGGGCGCGGGCATTTTTGCAAATGGCCTTGGCGGTAAAATCGCCCGGGGCGCGGTAAGCTTCTCCGTGCTTACGCTGGCGGCGTTTTTGCTGGGCTCCTATGTGCAAATCGCCCCCGGTATCGAGCCCACTTACGCCGTAGGCATTTCCATGGCCTTTGTTGTACTGTCCTGGGCGTCCGTTATTAATATCTTTAACGTGCGCAGCGACTTGTCCATTTTTAAGGTCAATATTTTGTCCAACAGGGGCATGTTCTTTGCTGCCATGGGCACGATTGCTTTTACGCTGTTTGTCGCCCTCGTACCCCCCGTTGCGCAGGTATTCGATGTGCAAACCGGGCTTAGCGGTATGCATTGGGCCATTATGATTGGTCTTTCCCTTATGCAAATTGTTTTTGGGGAAGTTTATAAGCTATTCGCCAGCAGGGCCTAGTTGCGGTGAGCGATAATCTGAAACACATCACTCTGTGCCTATTTGATATTTTGGGCACATCAAAACTCATTGAAGAGAAGCAATTATCAATAGTTGATAAGCTTTACGACGAAATGATTGAGCTTACAAGCCGACAGAGCGGACAGGTATGTTTTGGGGTGGAATGCCTAAAAGATGGCCGTCTGGTTCCTGTCGGCTTTGTCGGCGATATCGGCAGTGCGTGGTTTTCTGATACTTTTATCATGTGGACAGCCAGCCAACAGCCCCGTGTTCATGTTTTTGTGCATAATTGTATAAATGTGTTTTGCAAAGCACTGGAATATGGAATACCTCTGCGTGGAACCATTTCCTCTGGAGAGGCAATTATGGACAAAGAAAAACTGAAATGGATTGGCGAGCCCATTGTGGAAGCCGCACGCGGAGAATCGTATCAAAAATGGCTGGGTTTATCCTTTGGTGCATCTTTTCGTTTGGGGCTTAATTGGGATGCAAAGCTTTTTATTCCATACACTGCCCATATTAAGGCGGCAAATACATATCTGTCCCCGTTTGTTGTTGATTGGGCAAGATACTGGCGCGAAAATAAACAAAACGACGCTTTAGCAAGCATCGCCAAGATGGATACAAATCCAGCTTTTTCGGCGTATTACAAGGAAGCGATAAAATTTTACAAGTTTTCGGAGGATAATTCGCAGTGGTGGATTGATGTCAATTTAAGCGGCATCCACTCATACGGTGAACTTGAAAAAACAGCAATTGAATGGTGTCATTCATATATTGCCATTTATTGAGGAATTTTGTATCATATTGTCAAGCAATCGCCAAGGGCGGTGTTTCGGCTGGATTCCCGGAGGGGAGGAAGGCCAATGACTATTATCCCACTTACTGTTTACGAAATATTGGATTTAGCTCTTACTATAATGCTGGTGAATATCATGTGGAAGCGGTCAAGAAGCACACAAAAATAAGCCCTACCGGCAAAAGCGAGCTTATTTTTGTGTGATGTTCAGCACTTTAAGTTGTAAATAACTTGGGTGTCCGGTCATTACACCGCCGGAGCGATTGTGACCGAGACTTGAGAGGATGCCTACAATGCATTCTCTCAAGTTTTATTGTAGACTAAGTATATGTGGATTATGCGCAACTGTCAATAATCTCTGCAACTTCATCCCCGTCTAAGGTTTCTTTGGTCAGCAGTCTTTCGGCCAGAGCTTCCAAGGCGGAGTAATTTTTTTGCAGTAAGATTAAAGTCTCTCTGTAAAGGGTGTCGGTTAGGGCGGCGGATTCGACTGCGACTTTACGATTGTCTTTTAGTAAAGCGCGGTCGGCGATGCCCGTTCCCATGCCGAATTTGCTGACATATTGCATGGCCGTGGTGGTGGCCTTTTCGATGTCGTTGGACGCGCCGGTGGTGACATTGTCCTCGCCAAAGCGTAATTCCTCTGCGGCGCGGCCGGCCAGAGATATTTTAATTTGCCGGCGCAAATCTTGTTTGGTGTAGTACATACGCTCGGGGGGGATTGTGGCGCAGAAGCCCCCCGCACCGCTTGTGGACGGGATTATTGTCACCTTTGCCACGCGATTTTCCGGGTCGGATAATACGGCGGCCAGCGCGTGGCCGGATTCATGCCAGGCGGTTATGGCGCGTTCGTGGTCGCGAATGGCGGAGCGGTCTTTTTTCTCACTGCCGGCGAGGGCGGTGTAATAAGCCGTTGTGATGTCCTCGGGCAAAATATCCTCGCCGCCGCGTCGGGCCGCGCCGATTGCCGCGTCATTTAATAAACCCTCCAGCATCGCACCGCTGAAAAATACCGTGTCCCGGGCTAGTTTATCAAGGTCAATTTCCCTTGACAAAGGCTTGCCTTGGGAATGCAAATCAAGAATCGCCCGGCGGGCATTCATGTCGGGCAGGCCGATTTCCACCCGGCGGTCAAAACGGCCGGGCCGCAATAAAGCTTCGTCCAGTATGTCTGGGCGGTTTGTGGCCGCCACAACTACGATTCCAGTGCCTTCGGAGAAGCCCTGCATTTCCGTCAGCAAGGCGTTTAAAGTTTGCTCGCGCTCGTCGTTGCCGTTGACACCGTCACTGCGCTTTTTTCCCAGCGCGTCGATTTCGTCTATGAAAATGACGCCGCGCCCGGCCTCGCGTGCTTTTTTGAATAAATCGCGCACTCGCGCCGCGCCCACGCCTACATACATTTGCACAAAATCCGAGCCGCTTACCGCATGGAAGGGCACGCCGGCTTCCCCGGCCATGGCCCGGGCCATAAGGGTTTTCCCTGTGCCCGGCTTGCCGTGAAACAAAATTCCACGCGGCATTCTCGCGCCGTAACGGGCAAAACGCTCCGGCTCCTTTAAATAGTCAACGATGTCCTTTACATTTTCCTTGGCCTCCAGATTGCCTGCCACATCGTCAAAGCCGCACAGCTTCTGGCCGTGAGGCTTTACGGTCACAGGGGTTAGGCCGGCCTTGGCCATGCCCGCGCTTGTTCTGCGACGGATAAAGAAAAACAAGCCCGCCACCAGAGCGATTGTGACTCCGATTTGTAAAAGCCCTTCTCCTGTGGTTGTGCTTTCGCTTACGGAAATTCCCGCTAAAAGCAAAAACTCCTTAAAATCCCCGCGGCGCGGATTATTGGTTGTGTAGCTTGCTTCGCTGTCCGCCAAGGTGAAGCGCAGCATTGCCCCATCCCCTAGAGATACGGACTTCACGCGGCCGTAGGCGACCGCCTCTATAAATGCGGCGTATTCCATGAATTCCGGTTGCGTATTGCGGGAATCGCGAAAAAACGCCCCCGCAAGCACCGCTCCCACTAACGCAAGAATCACAACTACGCCCAGAATATTACGATATTTTAAATTCATTATGTATTCGCCCCCTAACTCAATGCATTATACACAAGTCAGAGGGCGATGTGCCAATGTAAGTTATGGAACAGGTCTAATATCTAAGCCACAAGCGGAAATATCTGACATAGTGCTGAAGAACAAACACCACTACCGCTACGGCTATCCACATGGTTATGTCCGCGATTATAATCAAGAAATCAAAACCATGCCGCCCTGCAAGGAAATTAGCCCCAAGCCTGAAAGCTATCGCGCTTATTACATACGGGAAGGTAAACGCCGCATATGTGGGATAGAACTTGATTTTCAGTAGTGAGAACATCATTACCGACACATACACGTAACTTATAACGGCTATGGCCAGCATAATGTAAACAAGAGTCGGATTGCCTTGCCCCTGCGCCACAAACGAGCTGAAATACCCAACAACCAACAGGCTCATGGGTGCTGTGAAAATTGCAACGGTTTTGCGAGCGGGCTCGGGGAATACCCTAACCGTATTCATTCGCAAAATAACAAAGGGCAGTATTGCAAAATAAAGCACAAAGCCAACCCAAAATGCAATTTGACCAACAATTACAGCCCCCATAGCCGGTGCGGTTACGCTTGCGGATACTATGCCAACCCCGGCAATAAACCAGCTTGGAAAAACCGTTCCCACTTTGAAGCCAATAACAAAACGCTTAATGAACACAAGCATTATGCAAACATGCACAACTATTGCCGCATACCAGATAACTAGTGCCGCTTCTGCAAAATGGGGCCTCAAATAGGCACTTAGTAGCATAATGGCCATAGTTGCAGTTGGTAGCACACTAAGGGGAACAGGGGTCTTGAGTTCCTCTTTCGTATGGGGCCTGTCCACAAAAATTTTTAACGCGAACATTATCAGCACAATAACCGACAACACGCCCAATGTGTAGCGGATTGTTTGCCCGTGAGTCAACGGCAACAGCAAATTTCCCAGTGCGGCAAGGGCCAAAGCTATGCCGCCAGTTGCCATAGGTATACTTTTAATAAATTTCATCTATCGCACCTCCACATCATCATAAATAAGCTTTATATCAAGCTCTCTGGCTATTATTTCGGCGGTTTTGGCGGCCATTTCGCCCGTAAAAGCCACGCATTGTTTCTTATGTTCACCGTTTAAAATATCCATGCCCTCGATATGGATGTGACAGCATAATGTGCCTTTATGATTCCTTCGGAATTCCTCTTGAAGCTCGTAGGAAAGTTCCATACATTTGTCGCTCTTTGGGCCTGAACCCGGTTCGCTTCTGCCAAAGAAATACCCCAGCGCGATAATCGCGCCGGATATCGCGCCGCACATGCATCTTGAACGCCCAACCCCAATGGGAAAACCCGAGGCCGATTTTATAAGCTCCGCCGGCATACTTGGGTCAAAATTTTTTCTGACTGCGGACACAATGGCCTCCGAGCAATAAAACCCGCCTATACGAAAGACCTCTTCCGCGTCGTAACGCACCTGTTTGATACTGACTTCTTTTTTCATCTCCACACCCTCCTACGCCGCGACCTTTAGGCCGAGTTCTCTGGCTACAATTTCCGCCGTTTTAGCCGCCATATCCCCGACAAAAACAGAGCATTTCTCAACATACTCATTGCTCTTCATGTCCATGTCCTTTGTGTGGATATGGCAACATAAGGCCCCATGCTTCGTTTTAAAACTCTCTTGTAGCTCGAAGGAAAGTACGATGGTCTTTTGGCTATAGGGGTCTGTAATGGTTGTGGGAAAGTCCCTCCCGAAAAAATACCCCAAGCACAGGACGCCGGCCGAAACCGTGCCGCACATACATTGGGAACGCCCAACGCCGATGGGAAAGCCCGATGCCGCAGAAATTAATTCCTTTGGCATATTTGGGGCAATGTTTTGCCGGATGGAATGCACAACCGCCTCGGCACATAAAAACTCCCCAGACTTGAACGACGCTTCCGCATCAGCCCTTACCTGCGTGATGCTGATTTCTGTTTTCATTTCTGTTCCTCCTTTATTTTGAGCATCAAAAAAGATGCTTTCTTACCGTAGCCATTTGCATCACCATCAACGCAAACAGCCCCAGATTCAAGCATCTTTATATAAACTTCATATAAAGAAGGAATGGGATAGCTAAATGCGCAGGGACACTTTACTTAGAAGCGCACGGCTTCTGCTGGTTGCTGCTCAAACGCAGTAATAATTCATAATTTTGGTTGTCAACATCTTTTCAACCACCATTCTAAAATATGCTTGTGGCGCGAAAAACAAAGCATCACGTCACATCGTGTAGAATAACATAGATTTTGTCTGGCTTCAACACTCATGTTTAATTAGGAGTGACCTAAGCGCGTTGGTAAAAGGGCGGCGGCGCGGGGAGTGGGCGCGCTAACGCTCGTCATGCAATGATTGACTTTGGCGCGGCAGTGTCTGTGTCGGTCTTGTGCTACACAAGCCCGACGGTGACACAAGC
>Ga0209755_10004517_pt1 | contig 16412 bp, 21 predicted proteins | sample TergutCo191P1_FD_187301 | JGI IMG/M metagenome (GOLD analysis project Ga0209755, IMG submission 187301) | Cornitermes sp. P1 segment gut microbial communities from Petit-Saut dam, French Guiana - Co191P1 (SPAdes) (version 2) | ecosystem: Host-associated > Arthropoda: Insects > Digestive system... | reverse complement strand
TGGCAGCTGCAAGACCGCGGTAATATACACGCCCTCCACACGCAGCAGCCCGTCAAGCGTAGCATTCACAGCGCCTTCAGAAGAATTTTCCAAAGGAAGCACACCAACGGCACAGCCGCCCGACGCCAAACTCTCGAAAACCCCGTCAATATCAGGCTTCGGCATAAGCTCCGCACCAGTCACCAAAACCGCGGCAGCCTGCTGAGTAAACGTCCCGACAGGCCCCAAATAAGCCGCCCCGGCACTTTTCTGCAAAAAAACCACCTCAATCCTTCACGAAGTATACCATAATTCCGTAAATCATGGTATCATAAGTAAAACAAAAGAAACGGAGAGGATTCCAATGGATTTTGAAATCGAAAAAAACTACGACGGCACAAACTGGCAAGTCACGCTTAGCGGCGAAATCGACATCTTCAACTCGGCAGACATGAAGAAACAGCTGTCCGAGCTAATGGAGGAACACGAGGCAGACATTCATGTAGACTGCAAGAGCCTCGAGTATATCGACTCGACCGGGTTGGGCGCCCTCGTAGGAGTCCTCAAAAACATCAAAACCTTCAACAAAGAAATGTACCTCCACGAAATCAAGCCGAACATCTTAAAATTGTTCCGCATCACGAACTTGGACAAGGTTTTTATCATTAAAAATGAGGGTGGTAGCGATGAATAACACAGACCGCATTAGGCTATCCTTTCCGGTCAACTCGGCGTATGTCTCCTCTGCGCGGCTGACCGCGTCAAGTATCGCGAACCGCATAAAGTTCGACATAGACGAAATCGAAGACATGAAAACCGCTGTCTCGGAGGCATGTACTTACATCATTAAACGCTCGGCAGGCTTTACTGAAAACCACTTCGAAATCTGCTTCCTGCCCGGCCCGGATGAAATGACTGTTGAAATCGTAGCACAAGACTCGAAATCTGACGACTGGCCGGAAGACCCGGACGAGGAAATGAGCCTCATGATGATTAAGGCTCTAGTAGACAAATTTGAAATAAGCAAAGAAAAAGAAAACCACGTAACCATAACGATGGTAAAAAAGCATAAGGAGACGAGTTTTGAATAGTATACTTATCGACGAAGATGTCTATGAACTTCGCATAAACAGCGAACCGTCACAGGTTCGGAAGTCCGTACGCGACCTGCTTGATTACATCGGCGGCTGCGCTCCGGCGTCAAAGGCTCTGGATGACCTGCGGCTCATTTTCAGCGAACTGCTTTACAACGCCGTCATCCACGGGAACAATAAGGATATAGAAAAACGCGTACATGTCCAGCTAAAGGCACAGACAGGCCGCCTTTTCGTCTGCATAGAGGACGAAGGCTGCGGTTACGACTACAATCAACTAATAAAACACGCGCATAGCGACGAAGCCCTCATGGACGAAAACGGCCGCGGAATGGTACTTGTCTGCGCTTTGACCGAAAATCTGACATTTAACGAAACAGGCAACCAGGTATGCTTTGAAATGAGGTTATAGCAGCAATGGAAAAATCGCAAGACAAGCTACTGGTAGTAGAAGCGTCAATCCAGTCAAGCGACCTAATCAGCTACTGGCTTGCCAGAGAAGGATTCACCTCTGTCTACACAGCAGACAACGGTTTGAACGCTCTTGCCAAAGCCGAACTTATAGAACCAGACATAATCATCGTAAACGTAGACCTGCCGGACATAAGCGGCTTCGACCTTTGTAAACGCGTCAAAGGGGACATGCCTTATGTTCTTGTGCTGTGCATAAGCCATACCGACAGCGAAATAAACCGTGTACGCGCCATGGAAGTAGGCGCAGACGACTACATGGAAACCGGGGACAACGCGCAGTTTCTTTTCAAAATCCGCAGCCTTCTTAGGCTAAAGCAGCTTGGCGACCAAATCCGTAACCAGTACGCCGAGCTTGAAGAACGCAACAAGCTAATAGAGCGCCATCTGCGGCTCGGACGCAGGTTTCAGCGTGCGCTCATTCCCGACGTTGACACAAGATTCGGCGACTGCAACATGATGAGCAGATACCTGCCCGCCATGGGTGTAGGCGGCGATTTTTATAACGTGATGCGGCTTAACGACGACTGCATCGGCATAGTGATGGGCGACGTTTCCGGGCACGGCATAGCCGCGTCCTTCCTTACCGTCACACTTAATGTTATGATTAAAAATCTGAGCGACCACCATTTTAACCCCGGTGAGCTGCTCCACCACTTAAACAACGAAATGTGCGCGATGATGGGACAGTCAAACGACGACCCCGACCTATACGCCTGCGTCTTCTACGCCGTTATCGACATGCAGGACAAGCGTATCCGCTTCGCGAACGCGGGGCTGGTTCTGCCGTTCCTGGTAGAAGGCTTGGAAAACATCGCAGAGCTTGACATAAGCGGCGCACCTATCGGTCTGATGCAAGGCACGCTCTACGAACAGCGCATGATACGCTACCACAAGGGCGACATGCTGCTGCTTTATACCGACGGCTTGCAGGACTGCTATTACAAGAACCAGCCGGAAGAATTTATCAAACAGGTAAAAGACCTATTCTCTGCCCTGTCACCGGACGAGGATACGCAAGATATTCTGGACACCATCTGCCGCTATTTTTACAAAGCGGACGTAACAGAACACGAACGCATGGAAATGGACGATGTAAGTATGTTGCTTTGCCGATTTTGAGGGAGAGGTTATATTGTTATCTACACAAATCTTACAAAACGTAGTTGAAGGGTTAAACGGTATCACGCGACGCTATATCCGCGTGGTGGAGCGTGACGGGCGTCCTGTTGTGGGGGAACACAATTTAGAGGACGGCTTCGACCCTGCTTCGGCAACCGAGGCATTCATCTATTCGCTTGCCGAAACACAAATGCTGCAAGGCTATCAGCTGTTCAAGGTCTTCGACAACGGCATAGCCGAATACGTAGTGATTCTGCGCGGCGACGACGAGGACACCTATCAGATGGGGCGCATGGTCGCCTTCCACATCCAGTCCCTGCTTGTCGCCTACAAGGAACGCTTCGACCGCGACAACTTCATCAAGAATCTGCTGATGGACAACCTCCTTCTGGTCGATATCTACAACCGCGCGAAAAACTTGCAAATCGAAAACAACGTACGCCGCGTGGTATATCTTATCGAGCTGAACATGGACAAGGACATGGCACCACTTGAAGTAGTGCGCAACATTTTCCCCGCGAAGCAGAAGGATTTCGTAACAGCCGTGGACGAGTCCAGTATCGTACTAGTGAAGGAGCTGCGCGAAAAAGACAGAACCGAGGACATAGAGCGCTACGCCCACACGGTAAGCGACACCCTGGCCGCCGAGGCAATGAGCCGCGGGCGCGTAGCGATAGGCACGGCAGTCACCGACTTAAAACACGTTTCCGCATCATTCAAAGAGGCGAAAATGGCGCTTGAAGTCGGAAAAATCTTCGAGACGGAAAAGAATGTAATGAACTACGAAAAACTCGGCGTGGGGCGCTTAATCTATCAGTTGCCGCTGTCCATGTGCCGCATGTTTCTAAACGAAGCATTGTCGGGCACCACCGTGGACAGTTTTGACGACGAAACCCTCGTCACGGTAAATAAATTCTTCGAAAACCACTTAAACGTCTCGGAGACTTCGCGGCAGCTTTATATCCACCGCAACACCCTGGTCTACCGCTTGGACAAGCTCCAAAAAATGACCGGGCTGGACTTGCGCAACTTCGAAGACGCGCTGCTTTTCAAAATAACTTTGATGGTAAGCAAGTATTTGGTATATAAGGAAAGGTACATGGCATGATTCAGTTTTCTAACGTAACAAAAGTATTTGAGAACGGTGCGCGCGGACTTGACAACGTCTCTTTGTCCGTAGAGCCGGGCGAGTTTGTGTTTATAGTTGGGGCAAGCGGCTCGGGAAAGACCACCATGGTGCGGCTGCTGCTGAAAGAAATAGAGCTGACTTCCGGGCAGATTATCGTAAACGATACCGACATAAGCAAACTCGCGCACAGGAACATGCCTAACTACCGGCGGAAAATGGGCGTTGTGTTCCAAGATTTCCGCTTGCTTCAAAATAAGTCCGTCTACGATAACGTAGCCTTCGCCATGCAAATCGTCGGCTCCTCTAACCGCGAAATACGGCGGACTGTCCCGCAAATCCTCTCGATGGTAGGCCTGGCGAAAAAAGCGCGCGCCTACCCAAACCAGCTGTCCGGCGGCGAAAAACAGCGCACGGCCTTAGCCCGCGCCATCATCAACCGCCCTCCCCTGCTCCTCTGTGACGAGCCGACGGGAAACCTTGACCCCGAGACCGCATGGGAAATCATGTATCTGCTTGAAGACATCAACGCAAGCGGCACAACAGTGGTTGTTGCGACCCACGCAAAGGACATTGTGGACGGGATGCGGAAGCGTGTTGTCGGATTGTCGAATGGAATTATTGCAAGAGATATTGAAAAAGGTGCCTATGATGATGTATACTTAGGGATGTAAATTTGTCGAAATGCGCAGGCGCGTCCGAACAAGCTTGTCGCATTTCCCCGGAAAGGCGCGTTTTTAATGAGTTTCAGACGATTACGATACTTCCTTGGCGAGGCGTTCTTCGGCCTTGTCCGCAACAGGCTTATGGCCATTGCATCCATTTTAACTGTCGCTTCTTGTATGCTGATTGTTTCGGTGTTCTATATCTTGGCGGTTACTGTCGATTCCATATTGCAGGATGTGGAGGACACGGTCAGCAGCATCAGCGTTTTCATCTACAACGAGGTAAGCGCGGAGGACTTGAATACCCTCCACGAGGAACTGCTTGCCATCGACTACGTGACCTCTGTGCGCTTCTTATCGCATCCCGAGGCTTTTGAGGCAGCAACGGCGGACTTTGATGACCCTGCGATTCTCGCCGGTATTCCGCCTGACACATTTCCGCGTTCATTTGAAATTGAAATCCTTGACCTACGCTACCATGACGCTGTAGCGGCGCGGCTTAACAGCCTCGTACACCTGGGCATAGAAAGTATTTTGCAAGAGCAGAATTTTGTCCGTATGATTATCATGGTTTCGAACATGATACGCTGGATTAGCATAGTGCTTATCCTGATTTTGTCGATTATTTCTTTTGTCATAATCGGAAACACTATCCGTATAACCGTGAACGCACGCCATACGGAGATTAATATAATGAAGTATGTCGGCGCTACGGACTGGTTTATCCGCTGGCCGTTTATTATCGAGGGAGTACTAATAGGTGTGTTCGGCAGCCTGCTGCCTATTCTCTTGGTTTGGGCGGGCTATCCGCAGCTTGTCCGCATGGTGCAGGACGGGTTGCCGCTGATTGAATTTATTCAGTTCAGAACAGGAAACGAAATTTTTGTATTTTTATTTCCTTTTGTGGTATTATTAGGTGCGCTTATTGGGATTATAGGTTCCGGCACATCGGTCAGAAAACATTTGCATGTTTAGGAGGAAGCATAGTTTGAAGCAGAAAATAATATTATTGCTTGTAGTATTGATGCTCGTACCGAGCATTACCGTCGCCGCACAAAACATATCGGACATGCAGAGACAGCAGCGCGATATCCAGCGCGAGGCGCAGGAAGCCCGCGGCGAACTTACGGACACACAACACGAAATGGAAGCCCTTGAGGCCGAAATTTACGCAATCGACCGCGAGCTTGCCGAGGCTTCGTCACGGCTTGAGACTATCATAGACGCGCTTGAGCATACGAAGGTCGAGCTTGAAGAAACGGAGATTGCCCTCGAACAAGCTCAGCACGAGCGCGACGAGCATTTTGAGAAGCTAAAAACGCGGCTCCGCATCATGTACATACAAGGCCCCGTTGGGTACCTTGAAGTAGTTCTACAGGCCACCAGTTTTAACAATTTTCTGGCAAGGCTAGACCGTATGAACAGGGTCGCGCGAAGCGACCGTGAAGTAGCTGACCGCCTGCGCGACGCAGAGGAGTTTGTAGCAAATCAAGTCGAGCAGACATATAGATTAATGACCAGCATAGAGGCTTTGCAGGTACTGGAAGCCGAGCGAGTCGCAGAAATTAACAAGGTACTTGACCAAAAGTACGAGTTCTTGGTACACCTTGCGGACGATGCCGAGCAGTACGAGGCGCTAATCCGCCAGCTAGAGCAGGCCGATGCCAACCTTACCGCGCAGATTCAGCAGGCGCAGCGCGAAGCGGAAGCCCGCGCAAGGGCTGCCGCTGCCGAGGCCGCCCGCCAAAGGGCTGCGGCACAAGCGGCCGCACAGCAGGTACGCCCTATGGGCGGCACTATGCTTTGGCCTGTACCTGGGCATTACCGTGTATCCAGCGGCTACGGCGACCGTGCAAGACCAATCGGGCGCGGGCGCGAGTTCCATACGGGTGTAGACATTCCCGCACCTACAGGGACAAATATCCTTGCGGCATATGGCGGGGTAGTTATACTCTCCGGCTGGAACGGCGGGTTTGGTAACACCGTGGTAATCGACCACGGCGGCGGGCGCACTACCTTGTACGGTCATAATTCGCGGAATCTTGTCACCGTCGGGCAGACTGTGGCGCGCGGTGATGTGATTGCGCGCGTGGGCTCGACCGGCGTTTCGACGGGGCCGCATCTACATTTCGAGGTTCGGCATAACGGTAATCACGTTAACCCGAACCCATATTTGGGGTTGAGATAATAATGTTGACAGCAAAACAAAACATGATAGAAACTATACGCGGCGGTAAGCCGGAGCGCTTCGTTAACCAGTACGAAGCGCTTGCGCTTTTGTTTCATCCGTATATGATGACTAATCCGCGCCTTGAAAGGGGCGGCAGCGCCAAGGTGAACCCGTGGGGCGTGACAATGTCTTATCCTGAACATGTTCCCGCGCAGTATCCTGTACACACACCCGATAAAATCGTGGTGAAGGATATAGAAAACTGGCGCGATTACGTAAAGGCGCCGAGCTTGAAGTTTGACGATGAAACATGGGCACAGTTCAAAGAGATGTACGATGCCGTGGACGGCACACAGGCCTTCAAGGCCTCGTTTGTTGCGCCGGGCTTGTTCGAACATTCGCATTATTTATGCGAGATTCAAGAGGCGCTTATGTACTACATCACTAATCCGGACGAGATGCACGAGCTGCTTAAATACGTCAAAGAATGGGAGCTTGAGCTTGCCGAGGGTATCTGCAAGCATTTGAAGCCTGACGCGCTTTTTCATCACGATGACTGGGGTGCGGAGACGAGTACATTTATGAGCCCGGGTATGTTCGCGGAGTTTTTTGTTGAGCCTTACAAGGAGATTTACGGGTATTACAAAAAGAACGGTGTGGAGCTTGTTATACATCATTCGGACAGCTATGCCGCTACTTTTGTTCCGCATATGATTGAGATGGGGATAGATGTTTGGCAGGGATGCATGTCCGCGAATGATGTGCCCGAGATGATTAAGAAGTACGGCGGGCAGATTGCTTTCATGGGCGGGATTGATAATAAGTTTGTGGATTTCGATGGTTGGACGCAGGCTGACGCGCGGAAGGCTGTGAGAGAGGTTTGCGATAGCTGCGGCAGTAAGTATTTTATTCCGTGTATAACGCAGGGCGGCCCGGGTTCGCTTTATCCCGGGGCTTATTTGGCGCTTGCGGAGGAGATTGATTTGTATAGTGAGGAAGTTTTTGGGGTGAAGGCGGAGGAGATTACGCGGTTGCCTCATGTTGTGATGTTTTAGGAGGAAAGCTGATGTATGCCGTAAAAGCGATTTATGACGGGGTTAGCTTCAAACCCATGCAACCGATACCTGTGAAGGAACAGTATGAGGTAGTGATTACGTTTATTGAGCCTATAAATAAGGGTACGGTTAGACCGCCGTTTAAGTTTGGCTGCATGAAGGGGAAGATTGAGGAATCGAGTGACCATGACTGGTTTGAGCCTTTGGAAGATTTTAGGGAATATATGTGATGAGGTATTTACTTGATACTCATGTTGCTAAGTGGGCGCTTGATGATACGGTGAGGCTGTCGGACACGGCGAAAACAATCATAAGCGATACGTCTGTGCCTCTGTGTGTCAGTGTTGTTTCGGCTTGGGAAATCGCGATTAAGATTAGTGTCGGGAAGTTGAACTTTGTCGGAGGTTCTGCGTTTTTTCTTGAAAAGCTGCAACAGCTTGGTGTTGAGATAATCCGAGTCGAAGGCTCGCACATTAGTGTAGTGGAAAGTCTGCCTTTCATCCACCGTGACCCTTTTGACCGTCTAATCATCTCTACTGCTATAGCCGACAGTATGACGATTCTAACCGCCGACGAGAACGTTCGGAAATACGATGTGCCTTGGGTCTGGTAGATGCCATTCGCAGCACATCGCTTAATATAAAGATTTGCTTTACGAGAGGAGAAACAAAAAATGCCAATCCCAACCGCACATATCACCGCGAAGGCGGGTGATTTTGCAAAGACTGTACTGATGCCGGGCGACCCTTTGCGGGCTAAGTTTATTGCTGAAACTTATCTTGAAAACGCGGTGCTTGTTAATGAAATCCGCGGTATGCTTGCTTATACAGGGACTTACAAGGATAAGCCTGTTTCTGTGATGGGCAGCGGCATGGGTATGCCGTCCATGGGTATATATTCCCATGAGCTGTTCAATTTTTATGGGGTGGATAATATTATCCGGGTGGGTACCGCGGGCGGTATTCGGAAGGATTTGAACATGGGCGATATTGTTGTCGGGAGCGGTGCGTGTACTGACACTAACTTTGCCGCTAACTATAACTTGCCGGGCACGTTTGCGCCTATCGCTGACTACGAGCTACTTGTAAAAGCGCAGAAATCCGCGGATAAACTAGGCTATCCCCTAACGGTGGGGAATGTGCTTTCGTCGGACATTTTCTATGTGGAAGACCATCCTGCCAGTTTTGAGAAATGGCTGAAAATGGGCGTGCTTGCTGTTGAGATGGAAGCGGCTGCGCTGTATATGACGGCGGCAAGGGCGGGCAAGGCCGCGCTTTGTATCTGCTCGATTTCTGATACGATTTTCACCAGCCAGGTGATGGAAGCGGACGCGCGGCGTACTTCGTTTACTAAGATGATGGAAGTTGCGCTTGGGGTTGTGTTAGTTTGATAAAATAAGGCTTGCTTGACAGGTTCGTGGTGTGGGTGCGGCGGTTTTGGAGCTGATGTTGATTTGTGTCAGCTTCTTGGTTGACGGGTCGATTTCGAAACTATATCGGACGTCAGCTTCCAAGGCCGACAAGATTTGGCTTATAACGCTTTCGGCAAGCTGGAGTTCGCGTTCGGTCATTCCGTCGGCTGCCGCGCCCAGTGTGCCGCGCAGGTCGCCCGTCCATTTTTCGTAGAGGGCAAGCGACTCGGCAGGCGACAAGTTCATTTGAATGGCACCGTCTGCAAGGCTCATGTGCGGGCGGTACAGCTCGCCGCGTCTGCCATCCAGTATTTCTATGATGAAGAAAAGGTCTAACAGCCCGTGGGCTACCAGTTTTGCGAATAGACTGCTGACCTTTTGTTCCTCGCGGTTTTCGTTGTAAATTTTTCCGTGGTTTAGAATTAGGCTGATTTTTTCCGTTTCAGTAGTGATACGGAGGCGAGTCTCTGTAGATTCGCCTATTTGGGCGGTTATTTCAAAAGGCTTTTGCTCAATTGTACCGCAACCGTTCAGCTGAACTACGCCATTAGCAAAGGTAGCCGCACGAGCTTCCGCAAAGGCACTATAAGCATCAGAAGCCGCGACGGTTTCGCCAAAAACAAGAAAAAAAACAATCATAATAAAAACAAAACGCATGAATCATCCCTCCAAAAAAATGGGGTCTGGGGATACAGCCAAACGTGTGCCACTGGCACACGGCTGCCCAGCGGGGCGTTGGGGGGGACCCCCAAGGTCTTAGGTCTTACGTCTTAGGTCTTACGCAGTAGTCTTTAGTATGCACAAAAAAAGAAATTTTATCCTAGGGAGTTGAGGTAATGAAGAAAGTTTCGGAGCGGTTTTTGGAGTTGATTAAGCATGATACGCAGGCGGGAGATGGGTCGGTTTATCCTTCGACTGCCTCGCAGATGAAATTTGCTAAACTCTTGGTGGAGGAGTGCCGTGCGGCGGGGTTGTCGGATGCTATGGTTGATACGCATGGTTATGTTACGGCTACGCTGCCTGCTAATACTGATGCTGATTTGCCTGTGGTCGGGTTTTTGGCGCATATGGACACTTCACCTGACGCGCCGGGCGGGCCTATGAATGCGCGGGTTGTGCAGGGTTATGACGGCGGTGATATTAAGTTGAGCGAGCGTATTAGCCTGTCGCCTTCGGAGTTTCCTCATATGAAGGATTATGTCGGTCAGGATTTGATTGTTACGGACGGGATTACGCTGCTTGGCGCGGATGATAAGGCTGGGATTGCCGAGATTTTGTCGGCTATGGAGTATTTGCTTGCGCATCCGGAGATTGAGCATGGCAAGATTCGTGTTGCGTTTACGCCTGACGAGGAAATCGGGCGCGGGGTGGACTTCTTTGATGTTGCGACGTTTGGTGCGGATTATGCGTATACGGTGGACGGCGGTGCGGTAGGCGAGTTGGTTTCCGAGACGTTTAATGCCGCGGCCGCGAAGTTTACGATAACGGGCAAGAGCGTGCATCCGGGCGCTGCGAAGGGTATTATGATAAATGCGGCGCTGGTTGCCGCGGAAATAATCGCGGCTTTCCCGCAGAAGGAAGACCCAACAAATACCGAGGAATACGAGGGTTTTTATCACCTGACGGGTATGGTTGGCGAGGTCGGCAGTGCGCAGCTTAACTATATTTTGCGCGACCATGACGCGGGGCTGCTAGAGAAGCGCAAGGCTGTCGCCGAGAAAATCGCGGCCGATATCAACAAGAAATACGGCGCGGGCACGGCCGAGCTTGATATCCGTGAACAGTACCGCAATATGCACGAGGTTATCAAGGATAACTGGTATATTATGGAACGGGCGGAAGCCGCGTTTAAGGAGGCGGGTCTGACGCCTGTAATCCGTCCTGTGCGCGGCGGTACGGACGGTGCGCGGCTGTCGTTTATGGGGCTGCCCTGTCCGAACATTTTCACGGGCGGGCATAACGCGCACGGCCCCTATGAGTATATTCCCATCCAATCGATGGAAGCGGCGGTGAAGGTTATCGTGAACTTATGCAAAGCATAGTCCACGCGGAGTTGGGCGTGACCGCCGTGCGGCCCGACCAGTTCCCAAAAAGCGAACGTGCCGAGGCAGCCTTCGTAGGGCGCTCGAATGTCGGCAAGTCCTCTATGATTAACACGATGCTAGGCAGGAAATCACTGGTGCGTACCAGTCAGAACCCCGGCAAAACGCGTACCATTAACTTCTTCGAAGTGGAGCAGGATTGGTATTTTGTGGACTTGCCTGGCTATGGCTATGCGCGGGTTTCGCGCGCGGAATCGCAAAAATGGGGCGAGATGATAGAGGGCTATCTGAAGGACAGGCCGCAGCTTGCCGCCCTTGTGCTGCTCTTGGACATAAGGCACGAGCCCTCGGCTAACGATAAGATGCTGTACGAATGGTGTTTGCATTACGAGCTACCCGTAGTACTAGTCGCTACGAAAAGCGATAAAATAAAGCGCAGCCAGCTGCAAAAGCATTGTGCAATGCTGCGCAAAGGACTGGGCGCAAGTGAGCAGGTCATGGCGTTTTCGAGCTTAGACCGAGCAGGGCGCGAGGAGCTTTGGGATGTGCTTGAGGAGCGCCGTGCTGTTTTGTCTAACTTAACACGCGCCTGACGATGGCAAGCCCCGCACGCAGCGGCAGCGGCTCGAAGCGCTTTGCGACTTTTTTCAGCTCCGCGCGGATGGGGATGTTCTGCGGGCAAGCTTTTTCGCATTTGCCGCAGCCGTTGCAGGTTCGCGGGCTGGTTGGGCTTTTCGATGTGACTGCCCCGGTGCTGATTACGTAGTGTTTCAAGCCCTCGAAATACCCTTGGGCATAGCTCGTGTTGTACACGGACAGGCACGCGGGGATGTTGATGCCTTTTGGGCAGGGCAGGCAGTAGTTGCACGAGGTACAGTTGATTTTGTATGACTTCCTAAATTCTTCGACCACATCACGGAAAACGCTCAGCTCGTCAGCGGTAAGCTCGCGGAACGTATCGGCAGATTGCAGATTCTTACGCATGATTTCGCTGCTGCTCATTCCGCTAAGTACGACCGTCACTTCCGGCTGATTCCACAGCCACCACAACGCCCAATCGGCAGGGGTCAGCGCAGGGTTCGCGCGCTTGAACAACTCAACCGGTCGGTGTGACAGACCGGTTGCCAACCGTCCGCCCAACAGCGGCTCCATTACGATGACGGGAATACCGCGCTCGGCGGCGGCAAGCAGCCCGCGCTTCCCTGCTTGGTAGTTCTCGTCGTAGTAGTTGTACTGGAGCATTGTAAATTCCCAAGGGTAGGAGTCCAGGATTTTCATAAATTCATCGTAAGTCCCGTGGAAGGAGAAGCCGGCTTGGCGGATTGCCCCGGACTTCTTTTTTTCGTCGAGCCATGATTCTATGCCGAGCTTGCGGAGATGTTCCCACGAGGCGTAGTCCGGCAGGTTGTGCATGAAATAGTAGTCGATGTAATCGGTTTGGAGACGGCGCAGCTGCTCGGTGAAGAATTTGTCGAAGTCGGTGGTTTTTTTGCACATGACGGCGGGTAGTTTTGTTGCGATGTAGACGGCCTCGCGCTTGTTGTGCTTTGCCAGGACTTCGCCGAGGGCGGCTTCGCTGCCTGGGTATAGGTAGGCGGTGTCGAAGAAGTTGACCCCGCCTTCGATTGCGGTTAGGATGATGCGCTCGGTTTCGGATTTGTCGCGCGGGAGGCGCATACAGCCGAGGCCGAGGGCGGATAAGGGGTTGGTTGATTTTTTGTCTTGGCGAAACTTCATATTATTCTTCACTCCCTACACAAAAAAACATAAGCCGGCGGAACATTCCGCAGCTCCCGCTTCACACTAATCTCTGGAAAAAACTGCGCAATAAAATCCTTCCTAAGCAAAGTATACTGAAACGTAATAAACCCGCCGCCCTGCTTCAGCCACCTTTTCGTCTGCTCGAGAATACTCTGCGAAACCGCAGGCGGCAGGCTCGCGAACGGCAGCCCTGAAACAACATAATCCGCACCGTTTATCCCATGCTTTTGCATATGCTCGCCAATGCTCGCAGCCGAGTCGTTTATGATGAAGAAATCCGCTTCGCCCGCGTACTTTTTGCTCAGCATATCGCAGAACTCCGCGTTTCTTTCAAAAAGCAAGACAACCGTCCCGGGCTTTCTCCGCTGCAAAATCTTCTCGGTGAACACCCCAGTCCCCGGGCCGTATTCGGCTATGCATTCGGCATTTTCGAAGTCTATGCTCTGTATCATCTTCGCGGCGAGGTATTTTGAGCTAGGCAGGATTGCGCCGACGGTTCTTGGCTTTGTTAGGTATTGGAGTATGAATGACAGGCTGTTCATGGGCGCTCCAACTCAGCAGCCCCCACCAAAGCCTCCACCGACCTAACCGGAATACGCCCCATAGAATCAGGCCCCACATTTAGCAAATAATTAACTCCATTACTATTAAGATGCCTCCTGGCCTTCACAATAGCCTCGGGCGTTTTCCAGTTCTGGTCAGAATATTTAATCCCCCAAGAATCGTTAAGCGTGGCAGGCGTCTCATACAAGCCGTACGGCGAATACTTATACCCTTCGATTGAATTCATATCCCCCGCTTTTTCACCCATCCCCTCGGGCGGTGCGTCCGGCGGAATCTCATTATCCCCCAAGGAAACATAGTCATAATCCCCGTTCCCTATGCGGGAGTTAATCAGGCAATCGGGCTGATATTCCTTTACCAAACGGTTAAGCTCCAAGCTTTGCGCGGGGCTTATTGTGTGCGGCGTATCAAACCACACTAGGAAAATATCGCCGTAGCCTGTCATTATCTCCTTCACCTGCGGCTTGATTTTTTCTTCAAAGCAAACCGAGAAATCTTTTTTCGATTTATCGAGAAAATCCCATGAGTTTTCCCAAGTCACGCCGGAACAAGGCGCGGGATTGGTGTACCCACCGCCATGCGGATGCGCCCAGTCAAGCTCCTGCGAGTAGTACAGCCCGAATTTAATCCCGTATTTATAGCAGGCTTCGCCGAACTGCGCCACTATATCGCGCTTGTACGGCGTGGCGTCCACCACATTAAATTTGTCCGCCTTCGAATGAAACAACGCAAAGCCCTCGTGGTGCTTCGAAGTGAAAACAAAGTAACTCATCCCGCAATCCTTAGCAAGCTTCATCCATTCGTCCGCGTTGAAGAACAGCGGGTTGAAGGCTTTAACCAGTTGATGGTAGTCCGCGTTAGGTATGGCAAACCGCGCCTGAATCCACTCTGCGTAATCGGGCGCGATTTTACCGCGCCACTCCCCGCCGAGCAAGGTATACAGCCCCCAATGCGACATCATACCGTACTTGTTCTGCGCAAAAAACTCTCTGTTAGTCATTTTGCCTACCTCCACACCGAATCGGTGCTTTCCGAAATGATTTTCGCGATTGCGTCGTTGTCCAACCCCTTTAGACCCTCGCTGAACGGCTCTGCGGCTACCGCGCCTGTGTATTTCAAGTCACGCAGGGCGTTCATGAAGCCGCGCAAATCGTTTGCGCCGCCGCCCGGTTCGCCCGGATAGTAGCGCGGGGAGTCCTTCTGCTCGTCTACGGACAGAGCCTTCGCGCTGTCGTTTATGTGAACGTGAACGATATCCTGCTCGCTGCGGATGTATTTCGCGAACGCGCCGCCGGGCAGCCCGGAGCTGTAGCAATGATGCGCGTCCACAAGCAGCCCGACATTCCCCGTGCCCACCGCGTCACAAAGCTCAAGCATCTGTTCAATCGTATGCACAAAGGGATATTTTCCGTTAGCGATAATCGACTTAGGCCCAAGAAACTCCACGCCGAAGCGGATGCCGTACTCGCGCAGCACTTCTGCGATTAGGCGGAACATCCATACATGGCACTTGAAATTCTCTGCGTACTCGTAGTCGTTCGAAAAGCTAAGCATCCATGTGGAGCAGCGGCGGATTCCGAGCTGCGCGGCTAGTTTCGCGCATTTTTCTAAGCCGGGAAAGCCTTCGTTGAAGGCATCGCGGCTTGTTATGTTGATTGGCAGGCCGAAATCCGAAATGATTACGCCGTGCTGCCCCATCAAATCTTGCGCGTGAGCCGCGTCCAGTCCCTCGGCAAGCAGCGCGTCCGGATTGTAGCCTACTGCGCCGAAGCCGTGCCTTTTCGCCAGAGCCAGACAGTCCGCGAAGCCGTCCGCGTTTATTCCGACGAGTCCCGGGTTGAGTGATTTATACATTTTTGTAGTCCCCCTTCTTCTATAATGCATTTTAGCCTATATCTTTCATTCTTTCAATCGTGTAGAATAGAAAATATGTTGAACATAGCGATTTGCGACGACGAGCGCACCGAAATCGAATATTTACGAACCCTGTGCGGAGAATGGTCGGCAGCGCGCGGCACCCCCCTGCGCCTTGCGGACTACGCCAACGCCGAAAGCTTCCTGTTCGCCTACGAGGACGACAAAAGCGCGGACATACTGCTGCTTGACGTACAAATGGGAACCATGGACGGCGTAACCCTGGCAAGGCGCATCCGCGAGGAAAATAAAAGCGTGCAAATCGTCTTCATAACAGGCTTTCCCGACTACATGGCAGAGGGCTACGACGTAGCGGCGCTCCACTACCTAATCAAGCCCGTGAAAGCCGGCAAGCTTTTCGAAGTACTGGACAGGGCGGCCGGCAACCTCGCGCGGCAGGCGGCTTCGCTGATGCTGGACGGCGTCCGCATAGCCATGGACGAAATCATTTTCATAGAAGCCCTGGACCACACCCTAGAAATCCATACCGCCCGCGGAAAACACGCGGTAAAGATGCCGCTGTACAAACTGGAGCCAATGCTAAGCGGCGACTTCGTCCAACCGCACCGCAGCTATATGGTAAACATGCGCCACATCCGAAAAATAACACGCACGGCGGTAACACTGGACAGCGGACAAGACCTGCCACTGTCGCGCCGCCAATACACAGCAGTAAACAAAGCCATGATGAAATACCTAACAGGAGACAAAGAATGAAGCGACTGATAAACTACCTATTAGACCGCAGAATAGCCGCCTATCAAAACGACCTGGCAGCCCGCCACTGCGACGAGGTAGAGCTAATCTACAAACAAATGCGCGGATGGCGGCACGACTACCACAACCACATCCAAAAAATGAAAGCGCACCTGGCACTGGGCGACATAGCAGCAATCGATGATTACCTGAACTGTATGCGTTAAAATGATGTGACCCAAAAAAAGAAGAAGCCCAAGGTCTCTGATGGTAAGATAAGTTCACCACAAACCATCAACCAAAAGAGGCGGGCTTCCGATGAACAGATTAGCACAAGAAGCA
>Ga0209755_10004516_pt1 | contig 16414 bp, 7 predicted proteins | sample TergutCo191P1_FD_187301 | JGI IMG/M metagenome (GOLD analysis project Ga0209755, IMG submission 187301) | Cornitermes sp. P1 segment gut microbial communities from Petit-Saut dam, French Guiana - Co191P1 (SPAdes) (version 2) | ecosystem: Host-associated > Arthropoda: Insects > Digestive system >... | reverse complement strand
GATTATATCTTCATATTCACCTCCATGAAAACATCAAATCTTACTTTATTGACTGTATATGTTACAGGACTATAGTGGTGAAAGGCAGGAATACTGATCAAAGTACACATAATGTACTTGGTCCATACTTTATCTGACTACTATCATTTGTCACTTTCCCCTGCTGCTCTGCTCTGTCACACACACGTGTGGTCCGCTGAATTTTAATTTATTGATATGCTCTGAATCCAAAAGTGTTTAATACCTTGGATACAGAACAAGTCAAGATAATATTACACACAGTAGTATTTGGTACACTCCAACTGATTAAGCTTAGTATATTATTCTTTATTTACATTAAAGTATTCATCTATGGAGTAGGAGTGAGCATATAAATAATTCTTTAGGGCCGATTTAAATTGTTTAGGATTACCACTTACATTTTGGATACTTTTTTTGAACTGTTAAATACATTTATGCCAGTTGAGAAGACTCCTTTTTTGATATAGTGATAAATTTGATTAAGTTTGGCAGAAGTTATATTTTTGTTGTTGACCGCACATAAGAGAAGTGACAGTGTGTATTGCGACTGAAGAGGCAAAATTTTTAGAGTCTTAAAGAAATCTCTACAGGAGGCTCTACTTCTGTATCCTGTAATAATTCTAATTATATTCTTTTGTATTTCAAAAATGTTTGCACTATGTGAAGTGTTCCCCCAAAATATTAACCCGTTATGCATAACAGAATTAAAATAGGCAGAGTTAGCTACATTAATATGATGAGCTGGCAGGAAGTGGCAACAGATTTCAGATAAAATAATGACCCTATATAATGGCATTCCAGAATAATCATTCATAGCTAAAAGAAATGACAAAACATGTATGTGTGTGCATGAATGTCACACACAATAGCTGTAACTTAATTTTTACTCATAAGGAAAGCTCCATGGCTCCAGTTAACAGTGCCAACACAGTCTGGTAACAGGCCTAGTTACATACAGTTATTGATTCTGACTGCCCAGCCCCTATAAAGATATGTATTGGTTCTTGACCATACATGGAGCTCTTGCCACAAGAGATCCTGTTCCTCACAGGAAGCAGTTCTTTTGTATTTGTGAAGCAGGTTTAATTAAACTGGAGCACATACAAACTAATAAATGTCATCCATTAGCAATAGCTAAATCTCATAGTTTACATGGTAGAGTACTTGGTTCACCAGAATTTTAAAAGCAAAAAATTAAATCAAGCTTTAACGAGTTACTGCTGTTTTCTTTCGAGGGGGGGGGATATGATAGCCCAGGGAAACAGGAATTTCTATTAATGTGGCATGAATTCAAGACTATGAAATCAGTGATAATGTAGGAATGTTGAAAATGTTAATCTTCTGCATAGTGTACAATAGGGCTGTGGATTGAACAACAGTAACTATAATATTTACAAGTAAAACACTATTTAAAAAATGTCTTTAGTTTTAAACTCTCAGAGAGTATAAATATAATAAATAAAATTTTCCGTTAATATAATTTAACTGCAAGTGTCTGAATAAATAATGCAACTCCACACGTCACCTCTTGACTGTCCATTTCACTATAGTAGACATTTTCCTCTATCATAATAATGAGCATCCTTATAACAGCTAAATATCTAAAATATATGGATATAAAACCAAAAAAATTTAAGTCTGAGCTTAGATTTTGGTAGCATGGTCGAACTCCCTTCTTTTTGTAAACATCGAGTTCCAACAAGAAATAATGTTTGTATATTAAAGAGCCTGCCAGTAGTTTGTTACAAATCCTGTTTTTACTAAAACACCAAGCTGAATACATAATCATAGCTGTCAACCTATGTGCCTCCTCTCCTAGCCTATGGTATTTGGTATAATGCATACAGTATACTAAATATTAAGTGCTCTGTAAACAAACTTTTGGTTGGCACTAATTTAATATCTAGACCACTCACTGAGTAGATGCAAGGAATGCATCCATGAAGTGTACAAAGCACTTCTGTTTTTAAATGCAAGATACAAGGAACCAACGGAAATTTGGACATAATCTATACTGAACAAAATAAACATAAAAAATATGAAAAATCTGTGCAAGAGTGATTTTTGTCACTTGTTAGTGTTCTTGAAAATAAACTGAAACTATCTTAACTGTCAGTGTTATATACAGGTGTAACGTGTAGAACATTTCCCCCGTTAACATTTTCTTGGCAGAATACCTCTTGGTTTTCAATATCCAAACTTCACAGAACATACATATCTATCAATACAACATTTATGGCCGATCTTTATATAGGAATAATGTATATTAACGTTCTAAGAACTCCATCTAAAATTTTAACAAAACAATGGGCATGCAAACTGTACATGTTACTGCATACAAAGCAACTGTTTGTCAACAACCAGATTGTCTGGTGATCAGGAAGCGACATTTTAGCATTTAACATCCTAACATGATAGGTTGTTATTTATATATAGGCATTTTACTGTCTTTTAAAAACTGTGTAAGGAGATTGGTTTTGGTCCCTGTTAGTCGTCTTTAGAATGTCATTTGTTAAAATGTTTAAAGAAATCAAGTAACCACATACTTGAGTCTCTGACACCAGTTTGTACAAAAGAATTATTATTATTATTATTATTATTATTATTATTATTAAACTACCGATCAATATCAGTAACTGCCATGCTGCTTTCAAACCTTATTTTATGCCTTTTTAATTCTACAACAGTTACTAATAATAGTTTACACTTGTATACAGTTATGATCAAAGGAATTAAATTTACATTTCCCCACAACCCAAATTTGTAACTGTTAGAAGTGTAAAATTACTGGTCTAATTTTGATCAACTGATTTTGAAACCTAACTTGTACATTATTAGTTTAAAATCATACAATTCAATCACATTTCATTGAGCGGTACCAGAGTTCATACATTTAAAATCCTACTAAAAATCTGACACTACTGGGCTTATTTGTAATAATGGAAAGAAACACGTGAAGCGCACAGAAGATGTGTATACTACTTGTGTTTCTATAAATCTGTCCATATCATATATTGATAGAATATCGCGTACCCTTTAGCAATGAATGCTGTTACGTGGAATATCTACAAACTATTTTGAGCTGTATTTTTAATTTATTTGGAGGAAGGGTGTTTTAAAATTTGTTCCGCTACAAGACAAAATTATGACCCCATCAGTCACGAAGACTTATACAGATGTAGTTAGCAAAACAACCCATAAATCTGCAGAATGTTGAAACTAATCTTGAACCATAAGTGTGATTTTGAGGTCAGTATGGTTTCAGTTATCTGATCCTGACATAGCCAGATTCTTATTACTTAAGTTAATTATGACATTTTAGATCAGATATCCATAAACTGCACAAAGGATGTAAATGAATGGCTTAAATGTACTCATCACAAAACTGAGAGAACAAAGAAGACACTAAAATCATTTACCTTGATATATCCCACTATGAAACATGTGAACGTTGCACAAGCAACACTGTGGTACATTCACTGTTTCTGATTCACTGTCATTCAGTGCATAATTTTCTGTCAAACATTTATTCTCAACCTGTACCCCCCCCCCCCCCCAAGATGTGATCATAATGAGAAAAGCCTGAACACTGAAAAGCATTTGTCTATCCATGCTACCATAAACAATTATGTTCAAGGTGTTTAAAACCTTCAAGAAACCACCAACCATCAGTATTGTCTCAGGAGTTACCGGAGTTTAATTTTAATATCAGCCACTCACAAAACCTGTATGTTATTTTACCATGAACATCTAGCACGTCTTTTAATATTAATGATAATCACAAAGTAAAGAAATGGAGTGACTTCAAAAAAAGCAGCACTATTTACTGCATAACTACTCACCGAAACATTCTGTTGAAGTTTTAGTTATAAAATCAAAACCTTATTGCTTGAACAGTACTTTTGGTGGCTGGAACTATATGTGTTATGTAGATGTGCTGGAGATCAAGTTCTTTTCCTTATAGGGTACATTTTCAAAATTTCCATACCAATGTACGGGATTCTCAAATTATAAAACTGCAAACATGGTTGTAAAAGTGAGCTGGCCTAGATTAATCACTTACGCTGGGCTTATGCAGCATCGTATACACAATGAAAACCCTGTACACTGCATTGTAACTGATATATAATAAATATTTTATCAGTTCAAAAGCAAATGTCATCTGTATTTTCTGCCTGTTTGACACGTATACTGCTCCACAGTTGTGTTTTTACCATAAACTAAGTGAACTACATATTAATTGAAAATCACTGAAGTTATTGTAAGTTCTTAATTGTATGTTCAGTGGCAACATTAAGTGACAAGTATGATGATGCTATATCAAAATTCATGAGTGTGTGAGCATAGAGTATTGCATACTTAATCTCAAAGCCTGAGGGGAAGTTACTACCTGAGAGACAGTGGCATAGACAGATGCTTATGGTTAACCTAACCCTGCACAGGAGTGTGGAGGACGATAAATTATAATCTTTGTATTTTGTGTTGGGTTGGCAGTACTGGAATAAAGATGGTGAAGAAAGGTAACGTTTTCTTGTGCTAGAAGAATCCTTTAGATCAGCTCTCCCATAAGGAGGTTGAGGCTCCCAGGATTTCTAGTTAATCAGCACATGAAAGTGGCAAGGTTGTCAGCCCTTTGCACTGGCTGCCTTCACCACCCCCCTGGGAAATATTCCTGGGATTTGTTTATCCTGGAGCCACAGTGCAGCCAGAAGGATTAAGTCAATGAAAAGTCTCAAATGATCCCATCAGGAATCAAACTCGCGACTTTCTGGCTTGTAGCACAATGCCTCAACACCAACTGCACCACCACATACCCCAAGGACACCTATGAAAACCTCAAATTTTATACTGTCTATATTGTGATATAAAGTCATCATTTTTGGATTTATTACTAGTAAACTCCCTCAGTCATCCAGTAAATTTTCCAGAAGCCAAAATGCCCGTCTAATTCTCATTACTAAAATAGGCCTTCAAAAAATACATAAAAATAAATTTTATAATGAATATGTTTGAAGTTTCAGCACGCGCAATGAAAATCTTAAAATTATTATCTTAGTGAGCTGCAAGATTTTTAGACTTTTATCTGCTTTACAGTAACTATGCATACCTATTATTTGTAATCATACAAGTCTCTTCTTGCACCCAGACCATGAAATTATTGGCATTTTAAGCTGGAGACGCACTTAATAATTATCCCACATTCTTTATCCTAACATATGAAATTAACCCTAGGATAAATAATGTTGAAATAATTTACAGTGCAGTTTCAAGAGTTGTCTTCGGTGGAGACTTTGAAGCTGTTAGAGCACCAAGGATAGACCTTGCAGTAGTTCCATGACTGGGGTATTGATGTACTCTCTGTTTGCTAAGAAGTATATTGATTCGAGGTGAAGGAGACTGCAAAATTAGCTTAGCAACTGGCGGTTGGTTCTTCAGGCTTGACACACAGTTGACTACCACATCATCTGAATTTGTGGTCACTACGTTTGTGTTTTGCAAATTGGTGTTTACATTCTCCTTCACATTTGATGGGGATAGCAGCTCTGGAGACAGTAGGCCACCATTTTTAAAATTACTTACTTTTGGCAAAAATATATTTTTTGGTGTTGTATTTGTCTCTGAAGATATAAATTTGTTTGAATTACTGGCAAGATTTTTCATAGATGTTCTTGAGGATGATTCCATCAAGTTCTGTTGTGATACTGAATGTTTCTCCTGGTCTTTTGTTATGTCTGGGCTAGGGGAATATCTAGCAGTATTGCCAACAGGTAAGTTCAGTGGCCTCTGTGCTGAAGAGTTTCCAGCATTATCTGATGTAGGTAGCATTTTATTCAAATTTGGAGTCAGTGAGGTGTGTTGAGGTGAATTAGATGCATCCTCTTCCTCAGCACAATCTTCCAGTATTGTGGAGGAGAGAACATCTGTTCTAGGTGAAGCAAATCTCCATGCTGTATTTGAACGTGGAGACTGAAGCAGTTTGGAAGCACCTGTTCGTTTTTCTGCAGGACTTCTTGGGGTGTAACTGTTATAAATTGCAAGACCATTTGAAGAAGGAGATCCTAATTTCTGCTGTCTTGTCAGTTGCAGTTGTTCTACAGCTGATAACCTTCCGCCAGAATTGCCACCTGCTCCGTGCTGTAATAACAAGCGTTTGAAATCGTTTCTAGAAGTCTGTTGCCGAGGACCTAATCTATCACATGCCCAACTTTGCCTTGAACCAGGGGATGTTACTGGAGAAGGAGTTTTACATTCAAAACGACTGTAGAAATCAAAGTACTCTCCAGAATTTGGAGACCAGCTGTGACGACTTCCAGCTGATTTGTTGCCATCAAATGATCCAGACTCTGGACCAACTTTAATGGGTGTGATGCTCCTCCCAGTGGTATGGACAGGTGACTGTGTACCTTGAGGTGAAACGCTGCATAATGAAGAGCATGATGGTGAACCGCTGCGACTGAAGCTGTCAGAATCTGTCTTTATATTGAGTCGTTTCTTTGATTTATGGATTGCAACAAAAATTTCTTCTGGTGTCATTGACATCTTGGGTGCCGAAACCAATGGTATTGAATCATTTTTGTTTTCACGAGAGACTTTGAGGACTGCTGAAGTGGATGTGTTCCCATTGGTTCTTGGTGTGTGCCATGTTATATCTTTCTTTTGAGAACACTTCTCAATGGGTGAAAATGCCATACCAAAGGACATTGCTGTAGAATTATTCTGTGGGAATAATCCCATCCTATCCTTCTTTGTTGGTGTGGATGAACAAAAGTCATTCTGAGAGTCTTGCCATAATGGAACACCAGGTTGGTAATTTGCTTTGTAAGTTCTTCCACTGTTATTTTGCGCACACATCCTGTCGTTATTGGGTACCTGTGGAATGCTGGCAGGAGTGGGATATTTTGGTCTCAGCTGTGAATACATTGCACCTCTGAAAAACCCATGGTTACGGTGACTCAGATTCTGACCCTGAGGAAGAGAAATCTTACTCTGACTAGATTCATAAGCACTAACAGACATGGAAGGAGCTCCATAATAACTTATAGCTGCTGACTGTGTCCTGTCATCATGTTGAGCATAAAAGTTGTTCCAGTTTATATTTTTACCACCTCTAGTTGTTGCTATGGTGTTAAACCGTCTATTATGTTGGTAGTTAGCATATGGTTCCTGCTTGTTCATTGACATATTGTCCGTCCCTTGGTACTGAGGTCTTCTTGCCGGTAATGTCCAGAATGTTTGTGGATCTGGCAGTGCGGGTAACCGCATACTTGCATTGCTGTAATGTGAAGAAGAAAACCTAGGCGGCTGCTGTGCTGGTGGTGGACTGATGTAACTTGGTGGTGTCCGATGTGGAGAATCACAGGCCAAAGACGTATCTCCTAGTGAGAGAAACACACACTTGTATCAAAAAAAATGATTTGGTCTACAATTTACATAATTTCTTGATAATATATACGATATGCAAACCAGGCTGTGAGTCAGTTCTAAAGGGTTTTGGTAATGATACAGGAACACCTGTACTTACAAACTTTCAGAGATACAAACACACCTGTCTATATGTCCAGTTGCCTCTTCTGCAGGAGATTACACAATTTGCAAAGCCATTACTCATTCCCCAAAGCTCTAAGCTAACAGTATGTGGCAAGAGATACTGTACTGTACTTACAAAATATACTACAGGTGTATTGTGCACCCTTGCTTTTTTTAAACAATGTGCTTGGAACTGGCAGGAATAAAGTTGGGCCAACAAACAAATAAACTTGCAACTAGACTCTCAAAACTAACTTGTTTGTAAATAAGGGAGCACCTGTACATTACATCCAGGATCACTTGGTTTGTGGAATTTGTTCAGCAGCTAGTATTTTGAAGAGAATACAGTGTTTCAGAGACTGGATCAGTTGTTATCCTCAGGGGAAATAGTTAGTTGGGCCCAACAGAAATAGCTGTTCAGAGTCACCAGACACTGGACACAGGCTTTCCAGTAGTACAGAATAGCTCTTTCTATCAGTCTCAAAAAGTACCTCCCTACTTTTTCACCAGAGGATGGAAATAGGTCCTGTTCTTAAATGCTGTGTCTTTTCAGAATTCTAGATAATTGTTAAAGTCCAGCAACCACGTTAATCCATAAGCAAAGTTTACTGATTTTTCAGTCTATAAATAATATGTCTGTTTCATAACCTATATTATATTTTTAGTGAGACAATGCTGATGACAGAAAACTGTAGTTTCATGGCCAAGAACAGCATAGTAAAATATAGTATAGTACAGGACAGATTATTTATTTAATTTCCTTGAAAAAATTCATGTTTAAAGAATAGGTTTTTCAAAGGGCACCACAATAATAATTTTGATCAACTCTAATGTGCAGCATTTTTAACACAAGCATGGTTATCATATAGTTTATTGAGCACCACTCGAAATTCCACTCTGTGCCAGTGACTCAGTTTTGACTATGCATTCATTTGTACACAGACACCAATTTTGCCCTTTGTATGATGTGAAAACTGGTGTCAATTGCAGCAACTAGAATGTGTTAACGTTCACAACTAATATGTGATACTGAAATACAAACCTACAAAATTATGTTCACCATAAGAAATGGCTAGATACTGAAATTAAGGAGGAAAAATTCTGTACAAGGAATGTGGCTTTCCTCAAGTGCTGTATACAGTACTTTATAAATAAAATCTGTTCAGATACAAAACAAAAATATCAGCAAATGAGAATGTTTAAATGCAGGTAACAAAAAACCAGTGTTCAGTTACAACTAAGTATGCCATTTTGTTTTGTTGGCCCAGTAGAAGCTAGTAGACAGACGGAACAGTAAGTCATCAAGTTGGAGTGACAGAACTTTTCTGATGAGATGGGTGACTGTCCACTACAGGTAACATACGTTCCTACAGATGGATGATTTATCACTGCACACACACACACCATGGCCAATGTACCACAAAATGATAACTATTACATCTACACTAAACACTACATATGCTGTGGAAACCCACCTATAACATTATATGTATCAACAGTGTCAACATGAATATAAATTTATAACATGTGATGTACACTAAAGCAAAACAGAAACTTACAGAAATAACTAATGATTAAATAGGACTACATTAGATCAAGTATATTACTTGACTACACCACACCTTCAGTACATGTACTTTACAGCAGCCCACAAACACTCAAATCTTACAACAGAATGTTATAAATGGGTTCAATTCAATTGTGACTAATACTTGATAGCTGAAGGAACCATGTACCTGTCTACTGCAGTAAGATGTGCAGGTGCAGATGGAAGTTGTAGTCAGAGCTTGCTGCAAGTGCTTTGCTGAAGGTGACCAGACTGAAGGCTACACTGCCATCATGTCATCATGAACATGGAGGTGTCATGACAGGATATAAATTCCTCAGTGACTTCACAAAATAAATATGAGAAGTAGCTGTGATATTTTAATGCCGTGTTTACAACTAGGAAAAGACTTTTTAAAGATGCATCTGTTCCAGCAGATAATATGTCACAGGGCTACTAATTGTAAGTGAAAAACACCATAAAAAATATTTTAACTGTATTATTAATAAAATAATCTTATGCAGGTACATGATCTAAAATACATGATTCTTTATATATACTGCTACATTCCAAACACATTCTGGGTTCTATGTCCATATTAATTACTACTTTGTTTCATGGGTCTAATGTTTTTTCTCCCATGTCTTTCGAAAAATAAGATAAAAACCAGTATTTTTAAGGAACATTCTGACAGTATCAAAGAAAACGTGTTGCAATGGCTCTGACTTCTACTCACAGGCTGAAATTTAACTACTGCCCAATTTATACAGCAGTAGTAACCAGAGTTTCAAGCATGGTATTTTGTGAAAGGATTTAATTACATCACAGAAAAATTAATCCAAAAAACCAAACCAATGTTCTCAAATATACCTATTTGATTAGTGCACCATATTTCAATAACAATCCCAACTAACCAACCAAATGAACTAGCTAACTACTTAACTCCATGGAAAAGGGTTTTTCTTGAGTAGTTCCTTGGCTTCTCAAGAAATTCCCCATATTTTACAGAACTCAAAGATACATTAACATATACACAACAACCCACAAATTGTCCCTATCTACAATCAGATTAATCCAGTCCACGTCCACCCATTCTATTTCTTTAAGATAAATTTCAGCATTTCCTACCCTTCCACCTGTGCCTAAGTGCTCCAAATGGTCTCTTTCCTTGAGGTTTCCCCACAAAAGCCCCATGTGCTTTTATTCCAACATGCCACATACCCTGATTTGATTACCCAACTAATATTTGGTAGGTATACAAACAATGAACCTCCAGTTACTGTCCCAATGACATATCAAAGTAGCTTCTAACTTCCAAACAACTTCATTTCTAGAATACATAAGTACTGAGATGTGACGGTAATTTGGTTCTTCCTTTTTCTTCAATGTTTAACTTTCTTCTAAGAGTGTCTAGCATTATCTTATTGCTTCATATATAACTGCAGTAACAAAGAACAGGTAATTTCATCACATACACAGTATTATTTGATCATTTTGGACCCTAAACACAACGTACATTAATGTACTTTTCAAATGTCTTTTTAGTGAAATGCATTGTAATAGTGTGTTTTGGAACTTCTTTCATGGTAAGGGCAAAGAATATTTAGTGATAAAAAAATGTAGCCTGAAATAGCTTTCATACTTTATTTAATACTTCCCATTTTATCAGTATTATAATTCTCATGCAAATGTTTTGGAGAGTGAATTTTTTGCTGTGAGTATTCAGAGTGCCAATTTCCACCAAAACATTCCACAAACTCCTTAAGGCATCCTATCTTCATGCCACAATTAATTTTAGTGTTACACTCAGAAATGGATTCTAGTCAACTAAAATTTATTGTGTAAAGTTGAGGGGTCAAATCATGTAATTATTGTATTTATGTGTTTATGAATTGTTATTATATGCAGTTGTTAACAAGTTCTGTGCTCCAATATCATCATTTTTTATATTAAAATAATTTATATTATGTCACAACATCAAATATTATACTAGCCCTATTATTTAAAATTACTGTACAATTTTATATTCAGTTCTAGCTTTCTTAAGCAAATATGACTATTTCCATATCCATATGGATTTTGTAATCCTGTACAGATCCACAGAATGAAAATAAATGAAATGAAATGAAATGTTCCAAGCATTAACTGTAATGAAATGGAAACATAGTTTTATTATAATAATAAATAAAACAGCTTACATGCTCACTTTAGATTTATATGACTGAGATCTGCAATAATTCAAGAGAATTGCCGTTTAATTTGGTAAAATCAGTCCTAGTGAGACCCACAAATATTTTCCTAAGAAGGCATCACTATCTGCATGGCATTTCAACAGCAAATCATCCTGACTGTGTCACCATATTTCAGTACATATCTGGACTTGGTCCAAGTTAATCAGGTTACAGAATTATATATAATGAAACCCTGTGTTTGCTAGGAATTGTTCAATGGGCTTATAAATGACAATTCAAAGTATCTGAAGTAGTTAATGGATGCCTGTGTGCATGCCATACATATGCATTTTCCTACCATATAGCCTGTAATCAAAGCCAGACATATGGGGTCATGTTGGTCACTCCTACGTGAAATGTTTTCACTAAAGTTACATGTGAATTACATCAATGGGAAACATTGTAATGAACACAAAATTCTGCTATATGAGAAGCATCATTTTCTATTAATTGCATAGCAATTATCATACTGTACTTTTCATAAAAGTAGCTCATGCCACAGTCTGGTCACCTTTTGTTATGTGTAATTAATGTGCAAATATTTCTATTCATGTGTTACTTTAAGTGCATCAAAGAGTGATTTTCTGGTGCAAAGTCAGGGAAGTGGAAGCAGGTTGTGTTTGTGTGCTGTTAATCATCCAGTTCTTTTTCCATGTATTCTTCTTCTTCTTTTACTTCTTCTGCTTTACATAGTTTCCAGCAATCTATTCAGTCTTTACAGCATTCCCATGTTGTTACTTGCACCTCCATTGATGAACAACCAGAAGTGAAGATTTACTGACATGTTTCTTTATTTCACACAGAAATAATGGCAATGCACTGGTATGTGTATTTTAAAACAAGAGCAGAACTCAAAACATTCCTTTAAAATTTTAGAAAACAAAAACAAAATTGTGTATAATTATTTAGCTCTACTTAGCAAACCATGCATTAAAATCAAAATGCACAACATATTTACAATATATCTCACATTCTAAAAGTGCAATATTTGTTAGATCTAAACATAACATAATGTACGTAAACATAAAAAAAATCATGTCAGACAGTTTCATCAATTTTGTTTGTATTTGTCTACAAACAGTTATGTGAAAAGGACGTATTCCATCAGTTTGTTTACTATGTGAATTTAGTAACTTGCAAACCACACTCAGTCAGACATACAGTAATACAACTAGAGTGGGTATAAATCTGATGTTATGTGGACAATTGTCTGCTGCGCAGTGTACTGCTTGACAATTTATATGACTAGATGGAGTATTTGTTATGGCACCTGATTAGACTTTTCACCAAAAATTATGTTTTTTGAATCCTTAAAAATGCCCACAAAAAATGTCAAATTTTAACCAACAAAAGTGTAAAAAATATGACACAAACTCTGCTTGCAATCATCTTATAAAGAATATTATTAAACAGGGTTCAAGAAGAAAATGTTAAAATTGTATATAATCAGAAGGTAATATTGCGCATGTCATATAATTACAGTTATGTATCTGTATGCATAAAGCTACAAATAAATGACAGCATACAAGTAATTTTTGTAGTTCTGTTCACTTTGTAACTGAAAAGTTTAGTCAAGATCAAGCATGTACCCTTTATGACACCCGTGCTGATACCCCCGTTAACCTAGAAACAGAATGTCATTACCTCATGCACCACACCATTATGCCTGATGGAGGTTTACTATTCCTTTAAAGCACAGTAGTAACAACATATACCACTGGCTGAGACACTGAAAACTGCATCTTACCCACCCATACAGTGCATTTATGGGTTCCTTAGAATTTCCATATAAAAAAGCAAATTATTTCCCTCCACAACAGGTCTTTGTGTTGGAGACTACATGTTCTCCATGAGGTACAAACTCTGCTTTTAAATATTTTTTACATAAAATTTGTACTTAAAAGTGTAACACTGTCATATGCAACACATTATACAAGTCTGTTGTTCCAGAAATTAATACTGTACATGCATGTGACAATCAAACAACACTGAACACTTAATTTCAAAAACACATTTCTTTAATGTGCCTTACATAATTATATGACAGTGCGATTTTACATACCTCAAATAGCAATGGCATATTAGTAGTATAGTCCATTAGCAGCCATTAAAAATAAATTATGATATTCTGAAAGCACATAAGATACCTTGGACAGAATCATGAAAGGAAGTATAAGATACAGGTTAGAGTGAGGTCACACACGTACAAATGAAGGAACATGGTAAATGTTTGAACACAGATACAAAACAAAATGCTTTCCATGGTACACTTAATTAGTACATCTCTTTTCATTCACAGTTCCACTTCCAATACATCTTCAAAATGTAAATGACAGAAACTTTCTATAATTTATATAACTACATATGTGATACCTCTATCTTCAACAGGAAATGAAATTAGGGATTTATAAAATAAAGTCATCAAACAGTAATTCTCTTGAGCAACGTATTTCAGTCCTTTAAATTTACAAATGGATAGCAGTCATATATATATAACAGTCTGCAGACAGCAATCGTGTACAGAATGATATTGTGTATAGACTGTTTTCAAGACTTTGGAAACCACAACCTTCGATCCAAGGTCTGGAATGTTTTAAACATATGTTGTATCATTAGAAGCTATCAGACATGGAAATGAAGGTACTCTTGAAGACTGAACTATTGCAAGAAAATGAAAAAACTGATATACTTAACAAATCTGTGTAACATTTGCTGACTCAGTGAGAAATTGAATACTATGTACACTGCTTGACCCCAGTTTAGCCCTTACAGCACATTAGAAACTACATCCAATGTACCAGGATTTTGTTGTGATGCATTCAGAAATTATGAATACACATTTGAGCACAGCACTGTGTAGCTTCCCTCATGCAGGAAGCAGATCTGTGAAAACAAACAGCTGCACACTATGTTACAATGTACCAAAAGAGAGACCCTCTTTCCTCATTTTATACAAGCACTTTCACAAAGATTCAAGTCTTCTGGGAAGTTTAGTCTTACAGAATTACTTACATTTTCAGACTTTTCTAGGACTACTTGATCCTAAATATGAAGGAACTATTGTCATTCAATACATCAGTTAACTATTTACTTGTCAACAAGGAATAACCAACCGGTGACTTTAATCTACCAACAACACTGTCTATCACTTATGATGATTAGAAAACATACTTTTCCCCTCAACAACACTGTGGTCTTTGTAGCACAAACAGTGCTGACACAAATCATTTCCTGTACTAGCCTTTAAGTTTATATGACCCTTCAAAGATGTTGGGGTTTCAATCCAAGGTACTGCCCACAATGGGGGTTTCAAATTTATAGCCTCTAAATGTATTCACAACCATGTGGTCCATCACAGCCAGACCTATGTGAAGTACTAAGGTCTGTGCAGTGTGCTGAGGTCAGCATTGAAGGGTTAACAAAAGCAACCCTTGTGTGTTGTGTTCCTATACTGCACAAGATACCTACTCGAACTTCTGTAACATCCATCAATTTAATCTTAACAATCTTGCTGAAAATAAATAATAGCCAGTGGTTCCAATTCAAACAGACCTACATTGCTGTACAAGTTTTTCCATTTAATAAACCTTTCATTTACGGGAAACTCACACTCCGAGATCATTTTTCAGTTTCACATACATGAACAACAAATATTTTAGCCCACCTGAAAAGTGATGTTCACCATATTAAAAGCAATAAAGATATAAATAATGACTTCTGCCCCATTTACACCTTCTCTTGAGAAAGTCTGACCATCTAGCATGACTGATAGTATGCACTAAAGAAAGACCTGTATCTGTGATATGATTCTTGCATTCACCGTATATGGAAATCAGTCATATTTATGGATGAATGTCAGTTCAGCATGACAATAAAGGCATGGGACAGACAAAATTTTAAAAATAGGATACATATTATCAGGGAACATTGCAGTTGTTAATGCCTGTGCTGGTACATAATGAATTATACCATACGCTGAGGAGTGTTCACAGTATCTGAAATGACCAAAGAATCAGCATTGATGACAGTGTTTCTGAAATTAGCATCAGACTTTTGTTGGACCAATATCCAACAAAAAATGCTTTCTCAGATAGAATAAGGGAACTGGCAGAAAACTAGAGCAACCACACTGACATGGAAGTTGATTTCAGGGAAAGAAAAAAAGAAGTCATTTGTGTATGACTACTTCGTCAAGAAACTTAGAAGACTGCCTTTAATTTTTCACTTGCACTAATCTATTCTGGTGACTGGTATAGCATAGTCGACATAGTGACTCATGACATGCTTAATGATCCAGGAATCAAATCCTGGTGGGGAGGCAAGATTTTCCATGCCCATCAAGACCAGCCCGACACCCACACAGCCTCCTGCACAATGGGTACCAGGTCTTTTCCGGCGGTAATGCAGCCTGGACGTAGTACTAACCACCCACCCCTTATAGTACAGAGGTTGCAAAAAGTTTGGAGCTATACCTCTGCCTCCCCTCTGTGCCTAAATAGGCATGTCATGGGGTGACCTTTACCTTTACATCACACATTCACTTACACACCACTAATAAACATATGACTTCAATGGGCAAATTAATTTGGAGTAGACTCATACCAGACCCTGTCCAACTAATGCTGCACACAAATAATACTGAAGTATGTACTAACACCATCCTTTCTGACTTCCACATCTTCTTTATGAGGTCATTTTATGTGAAACTAATACTGAAAGCATTCTCTTCTGTGCCTATCTACCCAGTTCTATTCATTTTTCTTTACCTCCATATCAGCTTCCCTTTGCATTTCAATGAATGACCATAAATACTTCCATCTACACTCTGAAACATGTTAGGAGACAAACAATTATTTCCTATTGCACTCAAGTCATTTCAAGACTTTTCAAGCTCAACTGCCAGTATTTGAAACTTCTCTTTTGCACATCACTGATTATCTATTAAATATACAACATAAGTGCTATTACAGCAGAAAATATATAATAATTCTCCAACATACAAGTTTTTTTACCAGCTCTTCTAATAAACTTTATTAAAATTAAAGTTAACATATGAATGTGGTTTTTTTTTTTTAAACTAATCTGAGTA
>Ga0209755_10004515_pt1 | contig 16414 bp, 6 predicted proteins | sample TergutCo191P1_FD_187301 | JGI IMG/M metagenome (GOLD analysis project Ga0209755, IMG submission 187301) | Cornitermes sp. P1 segment gut microbial communities from Petit-Saut dam, French Guiana - Co191P1 (SPAdes) (version 2) | ecosystem: Host-associated > Arthropoda: Insects > Digestive system >... | reverse complement strand
TTCTCTACTTGCTTGTCAATCATCTCCTTCACTTCAGGGGTCAACCAATCTATGTTTGTATCTGTGTTCACGTTTTTCTTGTCTCTTATGGTTTTGACACTGCAAAATTACGAATAATTTCTGAAACTACCAAATTTTTTGTTGATAAATATTGTAGAGACGCACAATTGTGCGCCCCTACGTGTTTTTATAAAATCCCGTAAGGGTATTCAACCCCCAACATTGTATATTTATCAAAAAAACCTGAAAAACAACGATTGTTAATAAATTGTTAATAAAAAATTTGGTAATCTCGGAAAAAATGCTTACCTTTGCGGCATATAAAAATTTAAAAAACATAATACATTATGAAACAAAATTTACTCAAACGAACATTGTTGGCGATAGCAGCGGTGTTCTTTATGGTAGGAACTGCGTTTGCTGAACGCTTTACATTAGGGACAGAACGATGGACTACTCCTGCTGACATGACTAGTACCGATGCTATAAACCTACTAATGCCTGAAGGTATCACACTACTGAGAGCTGGTGGAAACGACGGCAATAGATGGCGCCTTCGCAATGGTGCTGGAGACACTGGTTTAGACCCAAACAATGTGGACGGTTCTATACGGTTTTCTGAAGAATTTATGGCTGCGTCAGCAACCATTACTTTCCACACTGGACGCGTTAATTCTGCAAACGTAGTTACTGCAGAGCGTTTGGCTGCAATTTGGCCATTAGAAGAGGGGCAAATAACGATTAACGATGGTCAACCTTTTGTAACAGGAAATAGTGCAAACCTAAACACAGTAGTTATAAATGTGGCTGAGATAGACACAGAACTTGTTCTTCCATGGCCATGGGGAGCCAGCAACGGAGCAACTGCCCCTGGACGTTTGAATATTTTTTCAATCAACCGTACAGAAGCAGCCACCGGCCCACAACCACCAAGATTCAACACATTCTTAGTGGATGGTGTTGCAGGTACAATTGACAGAACATCTACTCCACCAACAATCACGGTGAATGTGCCACATACAACGACCAATTTAACCGATTTGCCGGTTACGTTCACGCTTGGTGGCGATGACGCAGAAGTTACTGCACCTGCAGGAACGTGGACAGCCACCGAAGGTGCACTAACGTTCGTTGATGGAACGCCGGTTACATTTACACTTACGCCTACAGGTACAGGTGATCCTGTAAGTTACGAAGTTACGGTTAATGTTTTGGGCGAGCCTGTTCGCATCAGAACTTGGGATTTCACAGCGTGGAGACCAGAAACATTGGCCGCTTTGCAAGCAGACCATGTGGCTGAAACACGTTGGACTAATGTTTCAGCAGATCGATTTACCAATCGAGCTGGTTTCCAAGCAGACAACACAGCAGCTACTGCAGGTAACAATCCTATTATAGAACTTGATGGACTTCTGTTTAGCGGTATCGCAAGTGCTGCAAGTAGGCTTCATATTGATCATGGAAATAATCCGGCAAGAATTCAATTGAGTGGAAATAATCGCGATATTGTAATTCCTGTGCAAATGGGTGATATTGTTACAGTCAATTTTTCATCATCGGGCGGAGGAGATGCACAAAGAGGATTTAACACACCAACGGGTTTAAGTGGTGATAACAACACTACTTCACAAAACGCAGGTGCTATCACCAATACATACACAGCAACCATAACAGGAAATGCTGTTCTTAGATCGAATGCAGCAATCAACATCCACGAAATTACGTTGTCCAGAATTGGTGGCACATTAGAGGTTATCGAACCTTGGATGCCTACACTCAATGTAGCAGGTGCAGACAGCACGTTTGTACTTACACCCGGTGTAGGTACGTTTGCGGCTACGGTTCCATACGGAACAAGCCGTACGGCCTTAGTACCTACATTCACGCTTCGTGGCGAAGATGCTACGGTTATGGCAAATGCTGCACCGGTAGTAAGTGGAACTACAGCGTTAGACTTCACAAGCCCTGTAACTTTTACCTTAGATTGGGCAGGTGCAGATGTAGAATACACAGTTACAATCACTGAAGCGACTCATGTGCCGCCTTCGATTGCTACATTTGCCGTTCGTCGTGCTGCACCATTCAACGACACAATTGAGGTGCCAAGTCTTAACATCACAAATGAAACTATTGCATACACATTTCCGTTAGGAACGGTATTAAGCACGTTAGTTCCTATATTCACGCTTGATGGAGACCCTGCGGCGGTTACTGTAACCGGTATTGGAGCCATCGAAAGCGGAGTTACTGTTGTAGATTTCACAACTATGGTTGAGTTTACATTGACTCCTACCGTAGGTACCGCTCAAGTTCCGGTAGTGTATGAAGTTACACTTGACGTTGCACAAGATGCAGTTGCTCCATCGTTTGCTACATTTACTGTAGCCGGAGTTTCGGCAACGGTAAATAATGTTGCAAACACTATCACCGTTGAAGTTCCATACGCAGCCGGTATCACAAACTTGGTGGTTGCATACACGCTTGCTGGCGACCCTGCAACGGTTTCTACGCCTCAAGGTGCTGTTACAAGCGGAACGACTGAAGTAAACTTCACCAATCCGGTTGTATTTACACTGACACCTGTTGGTGCTGGTGACCCGGTACCTTATACCGTTACGGTTACACGTGGCGATCCAACCACAGAGCCTGTGTTGGCCGGACGTTTTGATTCGAGAACCAATACGTTAACTGCCGGTACTCACTCGATTGCTGCAGGCACGAGTTGGGCAACAGCTTGGACAGGTGTAACTTCTGATAGATTAGATTTTACAGCCACAGGTGGTAATGTGCGTTTAAGAACTCCAGATGCTGAACAAATTGATGGACAGGGTGCTGGACGTACTGCAACATCCACTCAGTCATTCCGAGGACCTATCAGAGTCGTTATGAGTGTTAGAGCGGCAGTTGAAGTTCCTGCTGATGCATTGAGAATAACACACGGCACACAAACGCGAAGCAATACAGCTGCCATTCCTACGGATGTGTGGACGGATAATCTAACTTTTGACTTTGAATACACCGGAAATGCACAGATTTCATTTCCAATGCCGTGGAATACTCATCCTATAGCAGTTAGCGGACAGTTGAGATTTAGAGAAATTAGAATTTACAGCCTGCCTACTACTGGACCTATTGATCCGGAAGCCGTTGATTTCCGCTGGCAAACGTCAGCAGCAGTACCAGCATGGGTTACCGCAGGTCAAGCCATTCCAGCGTTTGATGCTGCAGATTTCAGCAGAGGAATGCTTAGCGAAACGGGCGATTGGTTCCAAGCAACACTTCCTGTAGGAGAGCTTACCGACTATCCACGACTTGCTTCTGCGGAATTCCGTTGGGGTGGAAGAAGTGCTGCGGTTGTTGTTGTCGAAGAATCTGTTGACGGAACAACATGGACAGCCTTAGACTCAATTGCCAACAACCCACATGTTACTGGTTTTGGTGGTGGTGACGGAAATCCTGGAGGTGCTTACTGTATCACGGCTACAGTCGAACAAGGCGATGCTATCTTATTTTCGATGGCAGGTTCTCCTTCGGCGGTACACCGTCAAGTGCAGATGGCACGATTCCAAACCATGATTTCGCCTGAAGCCAGATTTGTAAGATACCGCATGTCGCAACAAACTGCCGACACTGCAAACTTTATGTTGCAAGCACTCGAAATCAGAGATTTTACACATAGCCAAAGAGTGATGGGTACTAATTTTGACGGCTTATTGCAAGTGTCTACGGTACAAAACATTCAAGGAGGAACGATACAAGCAGGTGCTTCGGGTGCAGGTGGTGTAATTGCCAACACAAACAATCCACATCCTTGCCCAGATTTGAGACCGCATATACCCAATCCGATTGATTTTCCAGATGACCCGATAACGAACTCCAGTGCAAGAATCAATAACGATGCAGGTTCGACCTTAGTTATCACACCGGAAAACACGATTAGACGCCCAGGCGTTATTCGACTTGAGCTTGGTACTCACAATAACAACCCAATCAATGTTCGTATTCAATACAGTACAAACGGCGGAAGCAGTTGGGCTGGATTTATCAACGATGCGGCTTGGGTTGTTTCAAGCGGAAACAAACACGCCATGTATTTTGAATTTCCGGTTATTCCTGCTGGTATTACGAACTTTAGATTTTCGAGAGCCCCAACGGTAAATGCACCTGCGGGAGCAGATGCTGGACAACGTGGTGATGTAACATGGTTTATGTTTGACATAGGTGTTTATGTTACACCTGCTCCACCGTCATTGGCACTCGGAACAGTCGAATTTAACAATGAAACTCTACACGCCGAGCCATGGACGTTTATCGTGCCTAACGTAGATCAAACCATTCAAGAAGATAATGTTGACATCACCGTCGCATTCCCAACGATGGCAGAAATAACGAATGTTGTAGGATTCCCTGCAAGCCTTGTTGGTACGGATACCGCAAGAGTTACGGTTACGGTTAGTGCGATTGACAGTGAAGGTTTGACAGGCACAGAAGACCACATCATTACTTTCGCAAGAGACACCGATGCACCGACAGTTGCTTGGCAAACGCCAAACAATTTAGGTTTAGCTCCAACCGGAACGCTTATTACGGTTTGGAACAAGCCTATCGTAGCAACGGAAACTACGCCAGTGCGTTTGTTGATTAATGGTACGGATGCAACATCGGCATTAAGACTTAATCCTACGGGCGACACCTTGAGAATTGATTTCACGGAAGCACATTGGGCAGACAACCAAATGCAACTTGTGATACCGGCAAATGCCTTCAACGATGGGTTCAACAACTACAACGTAGAGTGGACGTCTCCAGTTCTTTACACGCGCGACGTTATTGCTCCTCACTTTGTAAGTAGATTCCCAACGCAAGATAGCGATAGTGCTCCAATGCGTGGTGGAATTATGCTCCAACTGAACGAGCCAATGGTTACAGCAGGCGTTAACTGGCCAGCAATGACCTTGAATGGTATGCCACTTGTATTGGGCACCAGTATTTGGCACTTCGTGCACGATGGTGCGAGTGTATTAGTGGTTCCTTACACGCAACTTGCAGCCAACCAAACGCACACGTTATTTATTCCTGCGGCTGAAATCAGAGATCCGGGTCAAAACACACTCGAAGGTGGCGATTTCACGCTGACGTTTACAACTGGCGATGCATTGTGGTTAGAAGGTCAAGATACCTTCAGAACTGGCGATTTGCGTACGCTTCGTGGCGATTTCGTACAGCCAAGCTGGATCACGAGAAGCAACCGTGCAGCCCTTCTTCCTAACAACATGGTGAATGCATTCCAAGTGATTGGATACACGCCAAATGCAGGAGCAGGAGCAACAACAGGTGCTAACATTTCTGCGAACCACGGTTTCACGTGGGGTGATGGTGGTTTCCACATCTCATCGGTAGGAGACACGATTGTGATGCATTTCGCAAACGGTGTCGGTATGCTTGATTTGGAGATTTACTCAAACACAGCAGCAAGAATTTGGAGACTTCATACCGACCGTTGGGCTACCGATAGTGTCATATCTGTAGGCATCAACGAAAGAATTCCAGGTAGCGGAGCAACAGCAGGGCATTACAACTGGGATCCGATGCAATTGGATCTTGTTGGACCAACAACTGTTTTCTTAACAGCAGACGGTGGTGGATACCTTTGGTCGATCACGGCTACGGCAGGTCCTCCAAACAATGAAGCAGCCTTTGTAACATTCCATGCAGATGGTCAGGAAGTAACCGTAGCGAGCATCATGAACCACCAACTTTGGTTTGGTTCAGACTTTGAAGGTATTGAAGTAGAATTCACAACAAGTCACAATGCGGTTGTACGTGTTGGTGGTCAGGTTGTAGAATCTGGCGATGTTGTGCCGTTCTTAACGATGCCTGTTGAATTCGAAGTTACGTCGGAAGACGGAAGTACAGTTAACTCCTACTTCGTAACATTTACAATTGCAGATGCTCCTGAATTCGCTACATTCAATGTGGATTGGATCGCTGCTGCTATTGTATCGAACGAAATCACAGCAGAAGTTCTGCATGATTCTGATCTTGCAGAGATCTTTACCACATTTACAACTCTTCCTACAAATGCAGTTGTAAGAATTGGTGAGACTGTGATAACAAGTCCTCATACGGCAGACTTCCGTCAGCCGGTAGAAATTACCGTGCAAAACCCTGAAGGTGGAGCACGTGTGACTTATCTTGTTACGATTACACAACCAGGAGGAACAGCGGTTCAAGATTTGGTGATGGAAGTGGTTTCATTCTATCCAAATCCAACAACGGATGTTCTAAACATTACAGCAATTAACATCAGAACGATTGAAGTTATCAATATGATGGGTCAAGTTGTTATCAACACAAGCGTTAGCGGCAACAACCACACATTAGATGTTTCAAGCCTTGTTCCAGGACTACACTTCATTCGTGTAACTACGGATACAGGAATTTCTGTTGGAAGATTTATTAAACAATAATTAATGATGTAACCGTAGGGGCGACGCATGCGTCGCCCCTACATTTGTATAAAAAACACATCAACCTCGTTTATGAAAACATATAAACCACTATTAATCGCAGTGCTGTTGCTTTTCGGTGCAACAGCATTCGCACAACGAACCATCACAGGAAGAGTCGTTGATAACATTGGCGAACCTGTGCCGTTTGCCACCGTTGGCGTTGTTGGAACAACCGTTGGAACAACAACGGATTTCGACGGAAATTTCTCGTTAACCGTTCCAGCAGATGCACAACGCATTTCGGTGTCCTTTATGGGCTTCGAATCGCGCATTATTGAACTGGGGACAACCTCCGTGTTTAGTGTCGTTTTAGAAAGTCAAATGACACAACTCGACGAAGTTGTTGTTATTGGTTTTGGAACCACAACACGCCGAAATTTGACAGCTTCGGTTGTTTCGGTGAGTGCCGACGCTTTGCGCGATAATCCGGTGACACAAGTTGCGGATGCTTTGACGGGCCGTTTGGCTGGTGTTCAGGTTTCTACATCTGAAGGTTCGCCCGATGCCGAAATCACAATCCGTGTGCGTGGTGGCGGTTCGATTACACAGTCGAGCTCTCCGCTTTTTATTGTAGATGGTTTCCCAGTGGAATCCATCAGTGATATTTCGCCATCGGAAATTGCAACTATCGACGTTTTGAAAGATGCATCTGCAACGGCAATTTATGGGGCAAGAGGTGCAAACGGGGTTGTAATTATCACCACGCGAAGTGGTCAAGAAGGCCGAATTACAGCGTCTTACAACTTTTTTGCAACGGTGCAAAACATGGCACGTCGTTTGCCAGTTTTGAGCCCTTACGAATTTGCTTTGTGGCAACACGAATTGGCACTCATGCGAGGCGATGGACTACGAACCCATTCGACATATCACAGTAATTATGTAAGATTTTTCGGTTTGTTTGAAGATATGGACCTTTACAGAAATGTGCGTGGCAACGATTGGCAGGACATTGTTTTTGGAACTTCCGGACATATCTTTAATCACAGTTTGAATGTTTCGGGCGGAAATCCGTTTGCACGTTTTAATGCAACGTATAACCGTATCAACAATCAGGCGATTATGATGGGGTCGTATTTTCAGCGTGATAACCTCAATTTCAGAACAACGTGGAATCCGTTGCAAGGACTTTCCATAGATTTTACAACACGTTATTCACGCACACACACCCGTGGTTCGGGAGCCAACGACCAAGGCGGTTCGGCAACCGATGCACGTATGCGACACGTGATGGTTTTTTCACCGGTTCCTCTGAGAAATTTAGATGCCGGCGAAGAAGATGAAGACGCTGCCATCGGAGGCTTGCACGCTACGCCTACCGTAAGTATTGCCGACAACGACCGCAGACGATTGCAAGAACGCTTGTCGATACAAGGTGCCGTTACGTACGAACTTCTGCCCGGATTAAGACTTCGTACAGAATTTGGTATTGATAATACCACAACAACCGACGACAGATTTTTTGGGTTGAGTACATTCATTTCCAGACAAAATGCGGTTATCACAGGACTTCCAATCTCAACATGGCAAACATTCAATCGCAGAACAATGCGTAATACCAATACCATCAATTGGCGTTTGGACGAGCGTATGCCGGGTGATCATCATTTTGATGTGTTGTTGGGACAAGAAATCATCATGACTCAGAGCAACACCGCTTCGATGCGTGGCGAAGGCTTTCCTGAATTTTTTACAGCCGAACAAGCGTGGAACTTCATGACATATCGTCCAGGTGCGACAGCTCCAGGTGCAACCGTTATCGGTAATGTGTTTCATACACACGACAACTTGGCATCGTTTTTCGGACGTGCCAACTGGCGTTTGGGTGGAACCTATTTGGCTTCGTTGACCGTGCGTACCGATGGCTCGAGCCGTTTTGCACCAGGCAATCAATGGGGCGTTTTCCCATCGGCATCTGTGGGTTGGAGATTGTCGGACGAACCGTTTATGCAAACCATCTTACCATCAAGCCTTGTGGATAATGTTATGATTCGTGCAAGTTTGGGTATGGCTGGAAACAACGATATCCCCAGCGGACAAATCGAACGCTTGATTATGTCAGGAACAACATCATACATCTCTACCGGAACAGCCATTTTTCAACCAGGTAATATCATGCCGAACCCCGATTTAACGTGGGAAACTATGGTTACACGCAACGTTGGTTTGGCATTCAATTTGTTCAACTGGCGCTTGGGTGGTACGGTCGATTTTTACCAAAACGACACCCGTGACCTGCTTGTTCGTTTCCCTATGGGCGGAACAGGCTACCAATTCCAGTATCAAAACATCGGTAGCACACGAAACAGAGGTGTGGATATCGCTTTGGACGGACGACTTGTTCAAACACGCAATTTCCATTTGGATGCGAATTTCAACATCGGGTTCAACCAAAACCGTGTAACATCGTTGGGCGATTTGACAGAAATTGCAGCGGCTTCAGGTTGGCATTCGGACATCACACAAGATTTTGTAGTTAGAGTTGGTCAATCGCTCGGATTGATGTGGGGCTTTGTACACGACGGACGTTACAGTGCATACGATTTCACACGTGTAGGTGGCGACTGGGTACTCAACGAAGGTGTGGTAGGTAGCGATATTACTGGACATATCTTACAGCCCGGTGCCATCCGATTTAAGGACATCAACGGCGATGGTGTTGTTGATGCCGACGATATGACCATTATCGGAAATGCCACACCACGATTTACGGGTGGTTTTGGTTTTTCTGGACGTTGGCACGGTTTTGACTTTTCGGCACATTTTAGTTTTGTGGTTGGTAACGATATCTACAACGCAAACCGAATTGATTGGGAAACAACAACCGGCGACCACAGTCACCGCAACATGTTGGCAACGATGGATCGCAACGGACGTTATACCTTTATTGATGCCAACGGAACTTTCGTTACAGACCCATCGCAGTTGGAAGCCATGAATGCACACCATTCAAACTTCTCGCCTCGCACAGGGCGTGCTATTTTCAGCAGTTTTGCCGTTGAAGACGGTTCGTTTTTGCGTGCCAACAACATCACGATTGGCTATACTGTTCCAAGAGAAATCACACGCAGAGCAGGCATGCAAACGCTAAGATTTTTTGCAACGGTAAACAATGCGTTTATCCTTACAAATTATTCGGGTTTCGACCCAGAAGTGAATACACGTCGTGCCACGCCACTTACGCCAGGCGTTGATTTTTCAGCGTTTCCGCGAAGTAGAGGCTATACGTTTGGGGTAAATGTTACATTCTAAAAATTATGAATTATGAATAAAATTTCAAAATTAACAGCAATCTTTTTGGCCACGGCATTCCTCTTCTCGTCGTGTCAAAACTTTTTAGATACAGACTCGCCGTCAGCTTTTGACGAGGTTATGATATTTTCAGACCCTGTTTTGGCAGAAGGACTTTTACTGGGTGCTTATCATGTGCTTGGAATCAATAATTCGTACAGAAATCGTGCGTTGATTCATACCTTTTCCAATACAGATACGGAAATACACAATTCTTCGCTCAGCGGTCTTACCGAAAACGGGCGTAGAGCGTTGGCCGTTTATCGTATTTTTCCGAACAATACGGAAATGAATAATCCAACCGCCGACCCGTTTAGTTTTGCGTATATGGCGATTGAGCGTTTGAATATACTTACCACAGGAATCAGACAACATGGCATGAATGCGTCCGGCGATAACTTTAATAGTCCGGCGATGGGTGCCGTTTATGGCGAAGCGTTGGCATTGAGAGCGTTTTTCTATTTTGACTTGATCAAATGGTATGGCGATGTGCCGAAACGCTTTGAACCAGTTAGTAATGCTACGGTTTTTCTTCCACGAACGGAACGTGACTATATTTATCAACGCATTTTGGACGATTTGAGAATCGCTGCAGAGTTGTTGCCTTGGCCGGGCGAAGGTCCAAGCCACAACCGTGTGGATCGTATGAATCAAGCCTTTGCACGAGCATTCAGAGCAAGAGTAGCCTTAGCTGCCGGCGGATATTCGTTGCGTGCGTGTGATGGATTTGGTGGTGGAGGTCCTCAGATGCGTAGAAGCGTTATCTTGGATCGTCAGGAGATGTATCAAATTGCACGTGACGAAACATGGTATTTGATGCAAAACGGACGTGGATTCAGATTACAAGACAATTTCATCGAAATTTTTCAAGAAAACATGAGAGAAATTGTAAGCGTTGGTCGTGAATCTATCTTCGAACTGCCTTACAATCCGGGCACTCGCGGACAATGGTTGTCGTTTTTCGGTGCTCGACACGATGGTGTAGATATGTTCAACGCATCAACATCGTTGGTGAAAGGCGAAGCAGGACCAAGCCCAATCATGTGGTATTGGTTTGATTGCAACGACATTCGTCGTGATATATCAATCGTACCTTACAGATATGCCAGAGTTGATTCGAACATTACAACAACAGCCATACAGGTTATCCAACAAGCGAGCAATACGCCGAATGTTAGAACGTGGTACTTTGGACGATTGCGTGCCTCGTGGGGCATCAGCCGAATGCCGAGTAACGATGACGGTATAAAGCCTATCGTCATGCGTTATGCTGATGTATTGTTGATGTTTGCTGAAGCCGAAAATTTCCTCAATGGAAATACGGGTCACAGAAATCAGGCGTTTGCACAAGTGAGAAATCGTGCATTCCCTAACGGAAACGATCCGCTTGATGTCACTGCACTTGCTCCGGATGCGTTTCTTCAAGCCATTATGGACGAGCGTGCCTTTGAATTTTTGGGCGAACAACGTCGCAAGTACGACTTGATTCGTTGGAACAGATTAAAAGCCAACTTAGACTGGGCTCGCCGTCAGACACTCCGACTGCGTACCGGGTCAGTCTTAGTCGATCCATCCCATCGAGATATCGATTTTGCATGGGCAGATCCGCTTCGCGGATTTCCTCGCCATATTTTCTGGCGACATGTACCGTGTAATTGTGCAAGCGATCCAAACATCACACTGTGTAGAGGCGACCATCAAGTTGTAGAAATTTTTGGTCTAAGAAGAGGCGAATTCCCAAGAGTAGGGCAAGTCAATAGAAACGACCGAAGTGGTGCGATCATTGTTATTGAAGAAGGCACAACAGCCGGCACATTTCCAATAACCGTCGATTTGCAAGATTGGATGGATGCCTTTGAAGGCGGTGGCTGGAATCCATACACTGGAACAGGAACGGCACAAATAGCATGGATCGACCGCAGAACCGACCAACTCACCCGACCGCTTTCAGACCATTTTATCAACAACGGATTTTATATGGGTGCCGAAGCTCTTCCAGGTACACTGCAAACCATAGCAGATCGTATAAATCCAGACATGAGGTCGCTCTTACCCATATGGGCAACACCAATTGTAAACAGTCAAGGACACTTAAACAACCGTCCGTTCTACGAATAACAAAACATCAACACAATGAAAAGATACATTTTTCTAATCGCAATCATGGCCGTCGGCCTTTCCGCATGCTTAAAAGCACCGGAAGAGTTGTTTCAGTTAGACTTTGACCGTGTATTTACACCAACCACGTTAGAAGCAGTTCCGACACAGGCACCTTCGGCAAGAACGCCCGAAGAATGGAACATCAGTCCGACCGTGATGGAATTAACAACAACGTTCGAGTGGGCGGTGTCGCCAAATGTGACCCAATACAACCTTCAAATCAGTACAGACCCTAATTTCGAAACCATTACTCACGACCTTGTCGTTTCGGGAACGGTTTTTGAAATACCAAGTCCGTTAGTACCTAATCGCCTCCCTTGGAGTACCAACTACTTCATAAGAGTCATGGCTATCGCTCCCGACGATTTAAGAGCAGACGATTCGAGATGGAACACGTATGCTTTTTCTACACCGGCAGAACAATTGTTTCATTTGCCCGGTAGAGCCGATATCGGATCTTCGTTCGTTAGGCTTCGCTGGCATCCGGGTAGTGCTGCCAATAACATCGTCGTTAGACAAGGCGGAGCAAACGGACCTATCGTGGATTCGAGAGAGATTGTCCAAACCGATTCAACCTTTTTTATTGAAGGCTTAAATCCGGAAACCGAACTCACCGTACAAATCCGACAAGGGACTACCGTGCGAGGTCAGTTGCCGATTACAACCCGACGAGGCGTAAACTGCTTGGCCGACACAGTGGTTTGTTTGCCTCATCCGGTGCATGGCTGGGATTTAGGTGCTATTTTGGAAGATCCCGATAATATAGGAAGAATCATCTATTTGCCACCGGATACCGTATTCGAAATAGATGCAACCATAGAAATACCGGGTTCGATACACATTTTTGGTAGTTATGATGGTGCGAGACCAATTATTAGACTTATTACCACAGGAGGATCTCCACTGATTAGCCTTCCGATGCTTCCTTTCCCAGGTCAAGCCACAGAATTTATTATATTTGAAAATGTGGAACTCACATCTACAGGTGCTAATGGTTGGATTTTTGACGAAAATCAGGCCACACAAACAAGGCTTCGTTATTTGAGGTTTGAATCTGTGCTCATGCATAATTTTAGAAACAATGCGATAAATCTTCGCAATGCACATTTTTACAATATCATTGTGAACGATACAGAAGTGCACACGATGGGCTTTGGCAGCAATATGGGGTTTGTCCACCTTCGTCTTGAAGCAACTGTTGACAATATCCTGATAACCAATAGCACGTTCAGCAATATGATTCACGGTTTTTTCGATTTTAGACATAGAACCAACGCTCACAGAGTTCAAATTACCATTGAAAACACAACATTTGACCAGATTGTTGGTCATGAGGGAGCCGATCGTCGCTACTTTGTTGATATGGTTGCTCAGGCCAATCAAGAGGGCGGAGGTCGAGCAGATGTCGTGATTAGAAACGTGATTTTTGGCAGTACGTTTAATCCTGATGTTGCGAGCGGTATTCGTGCATCAGCAGCTTCTACAACAATGGTAGAAAACAGTTTCCGTACCACCGATTGGATCACCACTAATCCAGTAGGAGAGAACTTCGATATTCCGCAGTTAGAGACATTCAGCGGAGGACGTACCGGAGAAAACGGCTTGTTTGTAAACCCGAATGCTCGTGATTTCCGCTTTAATCCGGGTGTAAGCGGTTTTATCCTAAACGCTGGCGACCCACGCTGGCGACCGTAGGGTTTTGATTGAAAAAAAATGCGTAGGGGTGGGTTTAAAAACTCGCCCCTACTTGTTTGGTTCATTTTTTTTTCGTATCTTTGTATAATGTAAAATTGTAATTCAAATGAAATATCTTAAAATTTTAACACTCACATCGCTCGCATTTGTTTTGTTAGCAACGTCTTGCAGAGAAGAAGCGAAAGATCCGCCAGCAAGTTTTGATCCACCAGTTATCGAAATCACAAACGAAACGCCAATGGTTGTAAATCTTTACAACCCAAACGACCGGCCGTATATTCAAGGCACAGTAACTACTCAAGGGAGTTTGACAAATGTCACAATTTCTGTTTTGGCAGGCGGTGGCACAGCGGTGCTACAAACAGTCACCGATTTTGGTGATAATCCGCAACAATTTGAGATAAATTTTTCTCCGAATTATGCCATGGGAATGACGGGCATTCGCGTAAGCGCAACAGATGCACAAAACCAAACAACAACAATAGATTTTCCGTTTCAAGTGGTTAATCAAGGAACACCTACAGCAAGACCTGAGATAATTTTTACAACAGCAACGGGGTTAATTGTTAATTTCAACACCGTTGATTTTGAAAATCTACCACGCATTCAAGGAAGAGTAACTTCAGAAAATGCATTAACACGCGTTCGTATTTTTAGACTGATTGGAACGGCTCAACAAGAAATCGAAGATATTACGACATTCTCCAATCCGCTGGAATTTCCGTTCGATGCACAACTCGATTTCAGACCAAACATGACGGGTTTACGCATCGTTGCGAACGATGCACTCGGACAAACAACCATCGAGGATTTTCCGTTTCAAGTGATGGACTTTACAATGCCGACAGAGCTGACACCTGCAACGGGCAATCGTTTGGCATTCCCAACAGCAGAAGGTGCAGGTCGATATACCGTTGGCGGTCGTGGCGGTCAAGTGCTTTTTGTAACCAATCTTAACAATGCAGGAGCGGGAAGTTTGCGTTCGGCAATTGAACATCCCGGTGCAAGAACAATTGTCTTCGATGTTTCTGGAAATATCCACTTGACAGCAGCGTTGCAAATCCGAAACGATAGCATTACAATTGCAGGTCAAACTGCGCCAGGCGATGGAATCACACTAACTGGGCACACCGTCCAAAATCAAGCCAATCAAGTGATTGTTCGCTATATGAGATTCCGATCGGGCGTAACGCCTGGAACAGGATCGAACAACGAACGCGATGCTTTCGAAGGAAATTCTCGAAGAAATATCATTCTCGATCATCTTTCGATGAGCTGGGGCGAAGACGAGGTAGCATCTTGGTACAACAACGCATATTTCACGATGCAATGGAGCATTATCTCTGAACCGCTTGGTTCAGGAACTGGTCGTGGCATGGGTGGTTTGATGGGCGGTCATACAGCGACGTTTGCCAACAATTTGTTTGCACATACACGCAGCCGAAACCCACGCATCAACGGCGCAAGGCTCTCGGGACGAAATCCAGATTTGGAAACAGCAGATTTTGTGAATAACGTCATGTTTAATTTTGCAACTTCGCCAAATGGTGGCGAATTGGGACGCTACAATTTCCGCCACAATTTTTTCAGACCAGGACTCGCAACGCCAGCGGGTACAGTGAGAAATCGCTTTTTGAATTTATACGCAAGAAACGAAACCACAAACAATGATGCAACATTTAGAGATTTAGGTTGGTTCTACATGACTGGAAATGTGATGGAAGGAAATGCGACGCTAACGGCGAACAACTGGAACAATGTTGCACTTCAAAGCGACTCGCGTTCAAGGGGAGCCAATGTTAACAATGTCCGCGTAAATGAGCCATTTATGGCAGGATGGGAGATCTACATGCGTTCGGCAGAAGAAGCCTTTGAAGTTGTAACCGAAAGAGCGGGCGCAAGCCTCAGACGTGATGCGGTTGACACACGCGTTATCGGCGAAGTTCGTGCAGGAAATGCAACATTCGGAAACGGACTCGTTCAAGGCGATGTCATTCCAGGCGGACTCCCTGTACTTCAAAGCGAACCTCCTGCACCACGTTTCCTACGCGGCACAGCCAACGACGATGGAATCCCAGACTGGTTCAAAATCCAACACCGCTTGCCACTAACGCAAAACATGGCAAACCGATACAGCATTTCGCCGTATTATACGAATTTGGAAATGTATTTGAACTATATTGTTCAGCATATTCATCAATAGCGTCATCCCCGCGCAGGCGGGGATCCGCTTGCTGTTTGCCCGTTCCTTATGAAAAAAATAAACACAACATTCGATTTGCTCGATTTGAAAGTGGCACTTTTGTATCACGGCATTCGCGTGGATGACGAGGTTTATCAGGCGTTTGAGGGGAAGGCTCGCTTGTCGAGAAATCCATTCAGTTGCAACGCAATGATTTTGGATAATCAACTGTTTTGTTCGCTGTCTCGCACCGAACAAGAAACGCCATTTCGCTTGACGCTAAACGCTGAAATGCCCGTAATTACTTACAACAATGAGCATCTGATAAATATTTCGTTTCCTGAAAAAACATCGTTTTACGACCAAAAAACGTCGAGCGGAATTCCATTTGGAAACCTTGCCGTGATTCAAGGTTACGATATGCTTTCGTTTGCGTGCTTGTGGCGTTGCGAAATCACAACCTCTGGAAACGCTTGCGGTTTCTGCCATACAGGAAATTTTGAATCGCCAAAACATTCGCTTTCGGAAATGATGGACGTGATTCGTTACGCTGTTGATGAAAGTCCAAAAACAAAAA
>Ga0209755_10004514_pt1 | contig 16422 bp, 16 predicted proteins | sample TergutCo191P1_FD_187301 | JGI IMG/M metagenome (GOLD analysis project Ga0209755, IMG submission 187301) | Cornitermes sp. P1 segment gut microbial communities from Petit-Saut dam, French Guiana - Co191P1 (SPAdes) (version 2) | ecosystem: Host-associated > Arthropoda: Insects > Digestive system... | reverse complement strand
CCTTAACGGGAATTATTCTACCTTACAGTTTTTCTAACCGTGAAGGTCATTTAAATCTGGCAGGAGCAGAAAACCGTGTATTTATCTCCGCAGAAAGCAGAATAGCAGAGGAATACAAGGAAGTGTTGGTTGAGTATTTGGAGCAAGTGATTAAGCGAAATGGTAAAAAATTTGGCATTAAGTAATAAATCCTCTGAGGTCTTTGTGCCTTTGTGTGAGGTTTTTTCCTAAAATTTCCTCGCTTTTCCACCCAACATCCATGTAGTAAAAGCCTAAAAAATCTTTCAAAATTTTCCAAGTTTTTATCGTTTTCGATAAAGCAAAATGACGAGTTCGAACCCATATAGGTGTATAGAATCTTCAAGTTTGAAGATTCTTTGCGGGGCGTTTTTTCGTCTCGGATCAACACTTTATGGAGAACAACATGAACTCAAAAGAAAATCTGGAAAAACACACTTTTCCAATGGATGCGGATATCCTTCCGCCAAGCAACGACAGGATTTTTAAGGTGCTGCTTACCCACCCAAACGCCAAGCAGGTACTCATTGATGTCGTTTCTACGGTTATAGAAAAGCCAGTTTTGGATGTACAGATTCGTAACAATGAGCTGCCGAACATGGATGTAGATGAGAAAGCGGAACGATTAGACGTTAATTGCACTATCGACACAGGAGACCAGGTCAATGTGGAAATGCAGTGCAGCCAAATGGAGGAAATAGGGTTTGGTTTTACCAACTTTATTAACAGATACGTCTATTACCTGTCTGACCTTCATTCATCACAGAAATCGAAAGGAGTGGAATACCATGATTTAGTTCGGACATATCAGGCTACATTCTGCATGTATAATGTACTTCCTGACTGGCCTGATTTCGTGAACAGATTTACGCTAAGGTCAGCTAATGGCAAGCAGCTAAGCGACCAATTAAACATGGTTATTATTGAATTAGGTAAGTTGGATACTTTACTTAAAAAACCAGTGAACAACCTGACAGAATTTGAGAAATGGCTGTTATTTTTCAGATTCGCTCAAGACCCAATGCAAAGAAGTAAAATAAATGATATAATAAAGGAGAAAGAGGAGATAAACATGGCGGCAGCGTTATTACAGGAAATAAGCCAGGACGAGCGCGAAAGAGCCAGAGCTCTTAGCCGTAAAAAATTCGAGACCGATCTATACTCTAATTTGCACACCGCTGAGAGGAGGGGTGTACTCATGGGTGAGCAACGCTCAGATAAAAAATGGCAAGGTATTGTCGCTGAAAAAGACGCAGAAAACGAGAGGCTTCGTTTGGAAATTGCTGAGTTAAAAGCTAAGGGTTAATTCTATATATATCATCTAACCCGCTATTTCATTGAATTGGCGGGTTAGATAATCAATTCTTCTCTCAACCAATCTCAGCAATCGCTTCAATTTCCACCAGCGCGCCCTTGGGCAATGCGCGTACTGCGACGCATGAGCGGGCAGGTTTGTTTGTAAAATGTGCGGCGTACACTTCATTGAATGCGGTGAAGTTTGCCATGTCTGTTAAGAAACATGTTGTTTTTACTACATGATCAAGATCGCTGCCTGCGGATGCCAATACCGCTTTTAAATTTTTAATGACCTGTTCGGCTTGCTCTTTGACGCCGCCTTCGATAAGTTCACCATTTGCAGGCAGAATGGGAATCTGCCCCGATGTGAATACGGTGCTGCCGGAAATTACAGCATGTGAATAGGGTCCGATAGCAGCCGGCGCTTCGTTTGATATTATTGTCTTCATAATAAAAACACACTTTCCAAGTAAGCCGCCAATCCTTCCTCAGTATGAGGACCATAAACAAAATCAGCTTCATCGCGGATTTTTTCTCTTGAACTCTGCGGTGCGCAGGCGTAGCCGGCGACTGAGAACATCGGCAAATCGTTTTCTTCATCGCCGAAGGCGATAACTTCATCAGGCTTCAGTCCGCGGTGTTCCATGGCAATTCTTAATCCTTCACCCTTGGAGACGCCTGCGTTTATCACTTCCAGAAATGTAGGATAACTTCGCATAACGGTAATTGAATCGCCGTAACGGCTGAAGATTCGTTTGCGCACTTCATCATGAAGCGAAGGGTCGGCGATAAACATCCCTTTGATGACGCCGTTAAGCGGAAGGGCTGCGATATTTTTTAAATCTTTTACAACAGGAACAATGCCTGTGTGTTTTTGATAGTACTCGGCTTCGGTTCCGTATTTTTCGATGACAAGCGCTTCCCACATTTGATTCGGATCTTCTTTTCCTGTATCAGGAGAAATATGAGCAGGCAGATAAACTTGAAAATGAATCCCAAGATCCCGCGCGATACCGGTTCCAAAATCGACAACATCCATGCTGATACAATTTGTGTGCAGTATTTTGCCGGAAGGAACATCTGCAACTTCCGCGCCGTTAAAAAAGACCATAGGTCCTGTTGCACCTATTGCGCTGCGGTATTTTTCTGCGGCTTCAATCGCTCTTCCGGTGGAAATAATAATTTGCATGCCGCGATCAATCAGTTTTCTTAAACATTCCCGCGTGCGTTTCCCAAGAACTCCGTCCGGCAGCAGCGTAGTGCCGTCAAGGTCTATGGCAAGACCTTTAATGTTTTTCGGTTCAAATTTTCTGCTCATATCAGGCAGTATATCGTCAGAGTATATTAGTATCAATAGATAAAAAATGGTTTATGGTGTATAATAGTCAAATCTAAAGGAGTATACATGAAAGTCATTACATTTGGTGAAATTATGCTGCGTTTGGCTCCGGAGGGGTACTATCGATTTTTGCAGGCTTCTTCCTACGGCGCAACTTACGGCGGAGGAGAGGCAAATGTCGCTGTCTCTCTGTCCGGTTTTGGTATCGATGCAGCTTTCGTTACAAAATTACCCAAGCACGAAATTGGGCAGGGTGCAGTTAATAAATTGAGGGAATTCGGCGTTGACACTTCCCTGATAGTTCGCGGCGGCGAGCGTGTAGGAATTTATTTTCTGGAAAAAGGCGCATCCCAGAGACCTTCAAAAGTAATTTATGATCGCGCTCATTCCGCGATTGCTGCTGCCGAACAGGCAGACTTTGACTGGGATAAAATTTTTAAAGATGTTAATTGGTTTCATTTTACCGGGATAACACCGGCGCTTTCCGAAAAGGCTGCGGCAATTTGCATGGATGCGTGCAAAGCTGCAAAGTCAAAAAGTATTACAATTTCCTGCGATCTTAATTACCGCGCAAATCTTTGGACGCGCGAAAAAGCGGGCGAGGTAATGGGCAAGCTCATGGAATATGTCGATCTTTGTATCGCTAACGAAGAAGATGCATCCGATGTTTTCGGCATTAAAGCGTCAGGCAGCGATGTTACAACAGGAAAAATAAGCCATGACGGTTACAAAGAAGTCGCAGCCGCTTTGGTAAAACGCTTCGGCTGCAAACAAGCTGCAATCACATTGAGGGAATCAATTTCAGCTAACGATAACAATTGGGGAGCGATGCTCTTTTCAAATAACGAATATTACTTTTCCAAAAAATATGCAGTACATATTGTAGACAGGGTCGGAGGCGGCGACAGTTTCGGCGCTGGTTTAATTTATGCCAACCTGCAGAAAATGTCTTCCGCTGACGGACTTGAGTTTGCAGTCGCGGCAAGCTGCCTTAAGCATACAATCGAAGGAGACTTTAATCTTGTTTCTGCAGACGAAGTAAAAAAACTTGCCGCAGGAAACGCTTCGGGAAGGGTGCAGCGTTAAAAAATGTTTGATAATATTGACGGAAACGAAATGTTAGAGAACGAACAGCATCGGCTTTTTCATGCTGTTAACGCAACTGCGAGAATAATGCTTGCGGCAGTTGAAGAAGAAACATTTGAAGCTTCCGTTCTGGAAGGAATGAGTATTATTTCGCATTGCCTGGATTTTGACCGCGGTTACATTTGGCAGAATGAGGTGAGAAACGGCGTTCTTTGCTATGCAATGCGTTTTGAGTGGCAGAACAATACAGGCCGTCAGCTTAATCCTGTGGAAAATAAAGCAGTTTATCCTTATTCAGATATTCCCGGATGGGAAACAAAATTTTCAAACGGCGAGTGCGTCAATGGTCCTATAACAAATTTGTCCAAGGAAGAACAGGATCGCCTCAGTCCTCACGGCATGAAGTCAGTTTTTGCGGTTCCGGTGTACATGCAGGAATTCTTTTGGGGATGGGTCAGTTTTGACGACTGCAAAAAAGAACGTGCGTTAGCTGAAGATGAATTAAATATTCTTCGTTCTGTCAGTTTAATAATTGTAACAGCTATATACCGTAACGAGCTGACTATTAAAAACCACAACGATCGCAGCCACCGCGATCTTTTGTTAAATACAGTAAACAAGGCGGCAGGCATTCTGCTTCAGGCTGAAGTTGACGAATTCGAAAACTCGCTTTTACAATGTATGGGTATGTTAGGCGAAGCAGTTAAAGCGGATCGCGTTTATATTTGGAGAAATCATATCGGAGAAAACGGCAAGCTCCATTGCACGCAATTATTTGAATGGTCAGAAGGAGCCGATCCTCAGCAGGATACTGAATACACAATTAATATTGCATACGATGAAGTTGTGCCGGGATGGGAAGAAAAACTTTCGAACAGCGAATGTATTAACGATATTGTCCGCGAAATGACTTCGCAGACAAAAGAATTTTTATCATCGCAGGGCGTATTATCAATATTGATTGTTCCTGTTTTTCTGCGGGATCGATTCTGGGGTTTTGTCGGGTTTGATGACTGCCATAAAGAAAGATTATTTTCTGAAAGTGAAGAATCGATACTGCGTTCGGGAAGTCTTTTAATCGGTCATGCAATGCTCAGAAACGATTTAACTCTTGGTATTCGCGCAGCAGCGTCAGAACTTGAGTCGGCTTTTGCAGAAGCGCAGGCAGCCAGCCGCGCAAAGAGCGATTTTCTTTCCAACATGAGCCATGAAATGCGCACGCCGATGAATGCTATTATCGGCATGACGCAAATTGGAAAGTCTGCGCAAAATATTGAAAAAAAAGATTACGCATTTGAAAAAATTGAAGGCGCATCAAATCATCTTTTGGGTGTTATAAATGATGTGCTTGATATGTCAAAGATTGAAGCAGGAAAATTTGAGCTGTTTAATATTGATTTTGATTTTGAAAAAATGCTGCAAAAGGCGATAAATGTATCAGGGTTTCGTATTGAAGAAAAAAATCTTCACTTTGGTCTTTATCTTGATTCGGAAATTCCTAAAATTTTATACGGCGACGAACAGCGCATAACGCAGGTTGTTACCAATCTTCTGACAAACGCTGTAAAGTTTACGCCGGAAGAAGGATCGATATGGCTTAAGGCGCATTTTGTATGTGAAGAAGACAAAGTATGCACAATCAGAGTCGAAGTAAAAGATACCGGAATTGGAATTGCTTCAGAGCAGCATCAGCGTTTGTTTAAATCTTTTGTGCAGGCGGAAAGCAGCACTTCGCGGAAATACGGCGGCTCAGGTCTTGGGCTTGCAATTTGCAGACGAATTGTCGAACTTATGGAAGGTAATATCTGGGTAGAATCTGAGCTTGGAAAAGGTTCGTCTTTTATTTTTACTGTAAAGCTGGGACGAGCAGCAGAAAACGTTAATGAGAAAATTGAAATTTTGCATGCAGAAAAAACAGAGCATAATATTAAAAAATTCAGCGGTCTCCGCCTTCTGTTAGCTGAAGATATTGAAATAAACCGTGAAATTGTTATTTCTCTTTTGGAGCCGTCAGAGATTGAAATTGACTGCGCTGTAAACGGCGCCGAAGTTGTAAAGATGTATACGGCAGAGCCAAGTCGCTATGACATGATTTTAATGGATATGCAGATGCCGCAAATGGACGGACTGGAAGCCACGCATAAAATCCGCGAATTTGAAAAAGAGCAAAGAAAAAATGCACAAGCAAAAAATAGTGTGGAGTTTGCGCAGCAAACTCCTAAACAATCGGTACACCCTTCGGGTGTACCGATTGTAGCAATGACAGCTAATGTTTTTAAGGAAGACATTGACAAGTGCCTGGCAGCCGGTATGAATGCGCACATCGGCAAGCCTTTGGATTTAAATGAAGTAATGGAAATTTTAAACTGTTTCCTTGCTAACAGCAATTAAATCATAAACGGCGGCGCTTGCCAATACTGCAAGGTCTTCGGGCGCAAACCATGTTACCGCAGTTTTATCAAAAAGAATATTTCCGTCAGGCGGAAATTCGTCATCTCCTTTCCATAAGATAAACGTTAGCGGCAAATATGGAAGAACATTTATTGTAACAGACGCATCGCCCATTGCGGCTGTTTTTCCGCCGAGAGCAATTCCTGTTTCAACCAATTTTTCAGGGTTTTTTCCAAAACAATTTACAAGAGGTTTTACAGCTCTCTTGTAAAAGTTCGGTTCGTAAAAAAGCGCGGGCGCCGCTTCTCTGTAAGCGATAAGCTGCCCTGTTTCTTTTATTGTGCCGTTAGCTGTCAAATAATGAAGCCATAAAATTTTATGCATAACAGATGCGGAGGAAAGAGGTCTTTCTCTGTTTAACCATGGCAGAAAAAATTCTCCGTCTTCGTAACGCGCGCCGCAGGATTCGCATACGGCTTCGGGCGGGAGCCGTGTAAGTTTATCTGCAGCAAGAGTTAACGCATCGTCATATCCCATTTACACCTTCTTTTATTAATTGCTTTTTATCAATTTATAGTATACAATTATTTATCTTTATTCGAGGGAGTAAAAAATGGCAAGAACAAAAATAACGGAAGCGTTAAAATCAGGAAAAACATTGATTTCCGACGGCGCATGGGGGACTTTCCTTCATATAAAGGGATTAAAGCCGGGTGAATGTCCCGAATTGTGGTGCATCGACCGTCCCTCCGATGTCATGGATGTAGCAAAAAATTATATAGATGCCGGAGCCGATATGGTTGAGACCGACAGCTTCGGCGGAAGCAGTTTTAAGCTGGAACATTACGGGCTTGCCGACAGGGCTGCGGAAATTAATGAAGCTGCGGCGAAAATTTCCCGTCAAGCCGCTGGCGATGACAAATGGGTAATCGCTTCGATTGGTCCTACCGGAAAAATGCTTGTTACAGAAGAAGTAACAGAGAAAGATCTCTACGAAGCCTTTAAAACACAGGCAGTTGCGTTTGAAAAAGGCGGAGCCGACGCTGCGTGCATCGAAACAATGAGCGATATCGCGGAAGCATGTCAGGCGGTGAAAGCCGTAAAAGAAAATACAAAGCTGGAAGTTATCTGCACATTTACATTTGAAAAAACCGTGCAGGGCGAATACAGAACAATGATGGGTGCAGACCCTGTTTCCTCGATGAACGCTGTAATCGCGGCGGGCGCGGATGTTGTCGGCGCGAATTGCGGCAACGGTATCGAGCGAATGATCGAAATCGTAAGCCAGATGCGCGCGGCAAATAAAAATATTCAGATACTTGTTCACGCTAACGCCGGTCTTCCGAAAAATGAAGGCGGAAAAACAGTTTTCCCGGAAACTCCGCAGGATATGGCGGCTCTCGCGCCTAAACTCGCCGCCGCAGGAGCGAATATTATCGGCGGCTGCTGCGGAACCACGCCTGCGCATATTAAAGCAATGAAAGAAGCTTTGAAATAACAAACAAGGAGACATATTATTATGATTAAGACAAAATTTTTATCAACAGCAATCGGCTCAATGCCTTTTGAAGATCCGGTTTACGCAGTCGGTGTTTCGTTAAAGTCGATGGACGCGCCGATTTGGCCTCAGCTTCCGCGCCTCGGCTTACTCGAACAAATGGAAGTGCAGTACTCGGAGAATATTCCCTGCGCCGTTGTTGACGCAGAAAAAAACAGAATGTTTTTCCAGACCGATGTTGACTACTCTGAAAAGTTTGCGGAATTTTACGAAGCTTACATGACGGCTTCAGATGAAGACGGCGGCACAAAAGATTTCTCATCCATGTCAATCAGCGAAAAATATTCAAAAGGTATTTACGCAATGTTAAAAACATTGAAAGAAAAAGGCAAGCAGCCCTGGCTTAAAGTGCAGTCCACAGGTCCTGTAACATTCGCGCTTTCCATCACGGACGAAAACAAACGCGCAATGTATTATAACGAAGAATTCCGCGACGTAATTACAAAATCAATTTCTGCAAAGAGCCGCTGGCAGATTCAGCAGTTTAAACCATTTGCAGATAACATTATTTGTTTTATTGACGAACCAATCTTGTCGGCATTCGGAAGCTCAACCTATGTTTCTGTAAAACGCGAAGATGTCGTAAGCATTCTTAACGAAGTTATTGAGGCAATCCATGCAGAAGGCGGCATCGCCGGTATTCACTGCTGCGGAAACACAGAGTGGAGCATTTTGATTGACGCTGGCGTAGACATCGTAAACTTTGACGCATTTGAATACGGCGATACAATCGCGATTTACGCCGACAGCGTAAAGAAACATCTTGAAAGAGGCGGAACCCTCGCGTGGGGTGTAGTGCCAACGTCAGAAAAAATCAGAAACCAGACAGTTGAATCCCTCGAGGCGCAGCTTGAAAAAGTTATGGACAATCTTGCCTCAAAAGGAATCGATAAAAAGATAATTACCGAGCAGGCGATTATTACGCCTTCATGCGGAACCGGTTCGTTAGCTGTCGAGGACGCGGAAAAAGTTTTTTCGCTCATGGCAGAGTTAAGCAAACGAATGAAGAGCAAATATAATTTTTAATGAAGATTGCGGTTTCCGGTAAGGGCGGTGTTGGTAAATCTACCATTGCCGCCGCCATTGCTCTAACTCTCGCGCAAAAAGGACAGCGTGTTCTTGCGCTTGACGCAGACCCTGACGCCAATTTCGCGGCAAGCCTTGGCATTCCGGGAAGCGCGCAAATCACTCCAATTTCAAAACAGATTGAGCTTATAGAAGAGCGCACAGGCGCGAAAGTTGATCAGTACGGACAGGTGTTTAAACTAAACCCCGAAGTGGGCGATGTTGCGGAAAAACTCGCGTTTTCGCATAACGGTGTTGAACTTCTTGTGCTTGGAGCGGTAAAACGCGGCGGCGGCGGCTGCGCCTGCCCGGAAAATATTTTTATAAGAGCGCTAGTCACAGATCTTGTGCTTTATAAAAACGAAACGCTTATCATGGACATGGAAGCTGGCATTGAACATCTTGGCAGGGCGACAGTAACAGGCGTTGATGTAATGGTGATTGTCGTTGAGCCGGGGCAGCGTTCACTGGACTGCGCAAAAACTGTAATTGAAATGTCCAGGGAAATCGGTTTAAAAAACTTTGTGATTGTTGGGAATAAGGTTACAAATGATGAAGATAAAAGATATATAACTGAAGAGATCATACAGAGGCACAAAGGCTCGGAGGATGCGGATAAAGAAATATTTTTTCTTCCCTATTCTGAACAAATTAGAAAAAGTGACAGGGATGGTGTATCAGTTTTGGACGGAATGAATGACGGGGAAAAAGAAGTAATAGAAAAACTGATTGAAAAGATCATGTGCTTTTAGGTTTATTCCTCATTTATCTGTAAGATCATCACTGTAACTGCCAATAAATGCCGTAAAAGCGCGGAAGGTATTGTTTTAATAAATTAATAATCATGGGCGTTATAGTCAATCGTTCGTATAGAAAAATAACGCGTTTTTTTGTACAATAACACCAATGACCATTAACAATAATGATTCAATCGGCAAAACTCCTGATCTAACTCAGCGCGAGCAGGAAATCTTTGGTATGCTGCTTGACGGTATTGTTCCCAAGGAAATCGCTTTTAATTTAAAAATCAGTTATGGCACGGTTCTTTATCATCAGAGAAATTTGTACCGGAAACTGGAAGTACAAAGCATTCAGGAACTTTTCGCCAAACATTTAAAGCAAAACGAATCTTCGCAGGCAATGTCAAGGAAACCTAAATCAAATGTAACCGCGGATTGTTATTTTACCAGAATAGAAGAAACCAGCGATGAGCTTGGGTCTGAAATATTCTTTAAAGTTGAAGATGAAATAATCGGAGATCAAAATAAAAGGACTTATACTTTTTCTGGGCATTTGGTAAATAAACATAAATGTTATGCGACAATCTTTATGATTCCGCATCCTTCCATACTTGCCGCAATGAAAAAAATAAAAGTTTTTCCTTTAGCGCTATGGGTGACGGAAGCAGTTACGGCGTAATGCTGTTAACAAGCGATACCATGCTGGAAGGCGAATATAATAATTACCATTATTTATTTAAAACAGAAAAAGGCGTTGTATCTGAATATAATGTTAATCTTGATGACCTTGTTCAATTTAAAACATGGGGTAAGCAAGTACCTTTTATAAGAGACAATATTATGGAGTTCGGGTTCTTTCCTCATTCTTTTGGTGATTTTGAACTAAAAGTATGGGATATAAAGTTCATTCGATAAAAATTACCCAATTTTTGTGAATTTATAAGACAACGCAATTTTATATAACTTAATAATGAGTAATCCGCTTACAAGAGAAGCAACCGATCATTCTTTCAGGTATTTATTCAGAAAAAAAATGAAATGCAGTCTGTATGGACTTGTAAATAAACTGTGCGGCATTAAACCAAAGGTTAGTAGCCGCGTTAAAATGGGAGTATTTTTTTGAAAAAACACGATAAAGTATTCGGAGTTATCGCGCTCGTTGCGGTAATCACAACTACAATGGTTTCTTGCGATGACGGCGGCGGATCAAATAAGAAAGCTGACTCAGCAATTGCAGCTTCCAGAAATATAACTGAAAATTCAACTGCCGTTATAACTGATAAATACGCATTCATTAATGATGAGCCTTCTTACTATGGCAGCACATTTCAATTTTTAGCTGCTCAAAAGGTTAAAGGTATGGTATTGAAAATAAATGGTGAAGTAGTTCTAAGTGATGGAGTATACTGGATTCCTGTTGAATATCAGGGACAACAAGGTTATATTTTACCAGACTATGTTAAAATAAAAAAATAGCTCTTTGATAATCAATCCAAGTCCCGGTGTCTTTAAAAGATGCCGGGATTTTTTTTGGAAAGTTGAGATAAGATAGAATGGATTTGTACTTGCAATTGCTGATTAATCAAGTTATTATATAAGTAGACGGAGAAATAACTCGTGATTACAAGGATATATATAGATACCTCTATCGTTGGCGGATTTTTCGATGAGGAATTCTCTGCGGACACACAAGCATTATTTAAACGGTTGGAAAATAAAGAAATTATTTTTATAATTTCAAGCGTATTGCAACAAGAATTGCAAAAAGCTCCAGAAAATGTGAAGCAATTATTAAATAAATACGAGGAGAGTTATTTTGAATATATTGAATTAACAGAAGAAGCAATTGAATTAGCAGATAAATACATAGAGGAGAATGTTGTAGGGAAAACAAGTGCGGATGATTGCAGGCACATTGCTTTAGCTACAATTTATAAAGCTGATGCGCTTGTCAGTTGGAATTTTAAACATATAGTAAATTTAGAACGTATAAAAGGTTATAATGGCGTTAATTTGAAAAACGGTTATTCTATTGTAGAGATAAGGAGTCCAAAGGAGTTGTTAAAACATGATAAAGAATAATGAAAAACAATTTGACTGTATAAAAATGAAAGATAATATTCAAGCACAGGTTTATACAGAAACCATGAAAATGACTAAAACAGAACTGTTGCAGTATTTTAATAAAAACACGACAAGAAAACAAACTAATACGTACAATAAAACCGCGAGTTTAGTCGCAACTGATTGAGCTAGGATATTATATCCAAATCCTCAATGTAACTCTGTGGACTCTATGAAAAAAAAATACTAAACTACAATCATGGGTAAATTAATCGCAATTACCGGGAAAGGCGGCGTTGGTAAAACTACTATTAGCGCATTGTTAATTAAATATTTATTAGCAGAAGGAAAGTCTCCTGTGCTCGCGATAGACGCAGACCCAAACAGCTGCCTGGATGCTGCGCTTGGCGTAACAGTAACTGATACCGTAGGGCGCGCGCGTGAGGATGTAAGAAACGCGGCTTCTGCAGGCGCAAATGTTTCCAAGCGAGAGCTTTTGCAGTTAAAACTGGAAAGCGCGCTTGTTGAGGCAAATGGTTTTGACCTTATCGCTATGGGAAGACCGGAAGGCGAAGGCTGCTACTGTTATGCGAATAATATTTTAAAAGAGGTAATCGCAGAGATTTCGTCAAGCTATCCTTATGTTGTGCTGGATAACGAAGCAGGTTTGGAAAATCTTTCGCGGCGTATTGTTCAAAAAGTTGACCTTATGGTGCTTGTCTCTGACGCGAGTAACGCAGGGCTTCAAACCCTGTTTCGTCTTTATGAGCTGGCGAACGAGATGAAGATGTCTTATGGTAAACTTGCGCTCGTGGTTAACAGGCTTAGAAGCGATAAGCTGCCGGGTAAAATAGAAGAAATACGCGAAAAAACAAAAGCTGATATTGTAATAGGGCTTCCCGATAATGACGAAGTTGCCGTATTCGCAGAAGAAAGCAAATGTTTTTTGCAGATTTCTGACTCAAACCCTGTTTATATGAAGATTAAAGATTTGATGTAAAAAGGAAATAAAGCAATTTCCACTTAACAATTCTCCAAAACTGATATAAAATAGACAATATGGAGAACAAAGACATTCTTTCTAAGGTAAGCGACAACGCTTCGGCGCAAATGCTTGAAAAAAGCCGCACCGACTGCGTAGAAACCTGCTTTGACCGCGCGGAAACTCAGAAAGCCCAGTGCGGCTTCGGCAAGGGCGGCATTTGCTGCAAGGTCTGCCACATGGGTCCATGCAGAATTACGCCAAAATCGCCGAAAGGCATATGCGGCGCTGATGCCGATACCATGGTTGCCCGCAATTTCCTTCGCGAGGTTGCGGCAGGAACCAGCGCTCACTCCGACCACGGAAGACACCTCGTTTTAAAACTTAAACATGTCGCCGAGGGTAAGGCAGAAGGCTATTCAATCAAAGATGAAAAGGCTCTTTTTTACAATGCTAAAATTTACGGCATAGAAACAGAAAACCGCGATACAAACGCAATCGCTCTGGACTTGGCAAACCTTTTTCTGGGTGAATTCACTTCTCAGGAAGAAACTTTAAAAACTATCGCGCTCGCTCCAAAAAAGAGGCAGGGCATTTGGGAAGCAAAGGGCATTAAGCCAAGCGGTATCGATCGCATGGTAGTTGAATCGATGCACCGCACTTCCATCGGCGTAGATCACGATTATAAAAATCTTTTGATGCATGCATTCCGCACTTCACTTTCAAACGGCTGGGGAGGTTCGCGTGTCGCTTCTATTGTATCTGATATTTTATTCGGAACTCCTTCGCCTGTTAGAAGCGCGGCAAACCTTGGCGTATTAAAAGAAGAAACTGTAAACATATTAATCCACGGGCACGAACCCGCTATTTCAGAAATTCTTACCGTCGCTGTGTCATCGCCTGATATTAAAGATTACGCGAAAGCGGCAGGTGCTGGCGGCATCACCCTTGCCGGCATTTGCTGTACTGCGAATGAAGTGCTCATGCGCCACGGCGTACCGCTTGCAGGTAACATGCTTCAGCAGGAACTTGCGATTGTTACAGGCGCTGTCGAAATGATGATTGTCGATGTTCAGTGCGTAATGCCGGGGCTTGTTGATGTCGCGAAAAGTTATCACACGGAAATTGTTTCAACAACGGACATGGCAAAAACAATAGGCGCTAAACACATGGCAGTGGGGGAGAGCAATCCTCTTGCCGCAGCAAAAGAAATTGTAAAACGCGCAATCGATAATTTTAAAAAGAGAGACAAGGCAAAAATAAAAATTCCAAAAGAAAACGAGCAGTTAGTCGCAGGCTTCAGCGTGGACGCGATTAAATACATGCTTGGCGGAAAATACAGAGCGAGTTTTCGTCCGCTCAACGACGCGATAATTCAAAATAGAATTTTCGGCGTTGTCGGAATTGTCGGGTGCAATAATCCAAAACAAAAAACCGATGAATATATAAATGTGTTAACAGAGCAGTTGATCAAAAACAACATACTTGTTTTGCAGACAGGCTGCGCGGCGATTTGTTCCGCGAAAGCAGGAAGGCTCACGCCGGAGACCGCGCTTAAAATGGCGGGCAGCGGGTTACGCGAAGTGTGCGAAGCTGTCGGCATTCCGCCCATTCTGCACATGGGAAGCTGTGTAGACAACACAAGAATTTTGGAAGCCGCGACAGAAATTGTTAAAGAGGGCGGCTTGGGCGACGACCTTGGATCGCTTCCGGCAGTTGGCGTCGCCGCCGAATGGATGAGCGAAAAAGCAATTTCAATCGGCTGTTACTTTGTCGCAAGCGGCGTTGACGTTTTCCTTGGAAATCCTTTTTATACATCCGGCTCGGAGAACGTAAACAATTATTTGCATGGCGGCGCGACAGAAGATTTTAACGCGTGCTTCCATTACTACGACGATCCGTTGAAAGCCGCCGAGCGCATTATCGAAATTATTAGCAAAGCACGTGACGCGCTTGGAATTAATAAAACACAAGAACGAAAACTTTTTGATATGAAAGACAGGAGGGAATTGTAATGTCAAAGCAAATCTGCACAAGCGCGATTGACGGAGCAGTCTCTTTTGTTAATCAGGCGCTGAATAAAGTTGACGAAGCAGTTAAACAAAAGGGACTAGACTGCGCAGTCGGCTTCCCCGATACAAATTATTTCCTGCCAGTAATTTATTCATTCACAGGCAAGCAAATGAAAACCCTTGCCGATTTAAAAGCGATTTTAGAAGAAGCGAAGGCTCTTTTGCCAGCGCGTCCCGCCGATAATATCTGGCTTCCATATCTTGGAAGCGCGCTTGACGCGGGCGTTGCCGCTCTTTTCGCCTGTGAAGTAATCGAAGCATGCAAATATTTAATCGGACCCAATCCTATTGATGGAATTTATCTGGGAGCCGCGAACGATGTAATTATGCGCGAGCGCGGCATTGAGTTCGTAGACGGAACCGCTCCCGGTTTCGCCGCGATCACAGGAGCTGCGCCCGATAACGCTACTGCTGTAAAAATCGCGAAAGAGCTGCAGCAAAAAAATCTTTATGTATTCATGGGCGGCTGCACAAAGGGAGTTCAATTCGCGGATCAGCTTGCGGCGGAGGGCGTTCAGCTTGGCTGGGAAACGCGCCTTGTGCCATTTGGAAAGGATGTTTCATCATTAATATACGCGCTGGGTTTTGCAAACCGAGCCGCGCTTTCCTTCGGCGGAGTAAAACCCGGCGATTATGAAGCCAACTTAAAATATAATAAAAATAGAATCTTCGCTTTTGTTATCGCGTTAGGTGAAGTAACTCCCGATAAATACGCCGCGGCAGCCGGAGCGATCAATTACGGCTTCCCGGTAATTTCCGACACAAACATTCCTGAAATTTTGCCGACAGGTGTTTGCACTTATGAACATGTTGTCGCGAATGTTCCTCACGATAAAATTGTAGAAAAAGCGCTGGAAGTTCGCGGCTGCAAGATCAAAATTGTAGACGTGCCGATTCCTGTCGCCTACGGTCCTGCCTTTGAAGGCGAGAGAATCCGCAAAGAAGATACTCACGTCGAGTTTGGCGGCAATAAAACATTAGCATTTGAATTTGTAACAAGCGCTGAATACGATTCGATTAATGACGGCGAGATTAATATAATCGGTCCGGACATTGACGCAATTGAACCGGGCGGCAGACTTCCGCTTGGAATTTGGGTAGAAGTTGCGGGACGCAAAATGCAGTCGGACTTTGAGCCAATTCTTGAAAGGCAGATTCACCACCTTGTAAACGGCGCGGAAGGCATTTGGCACATGGGTCAGCGCGACATTGTATGGACGCGCGTTTCCAAAGCTGGCTTTGCGAAAGGTTTGCGCCTAAAACACTACGGCGAAATTTTGCACGCGAAACTGCTTGCCGATTATCCCGCGATAGTTGATAAAGTGCGCGTAACGCTTGTTACGGATCAAACTGAAGTTGAAAAACGCCTTGAAATGGCGCGTAAGGTTTACGATGATCGTAACCGCCGCCTGGAAGCCATGACAGACGAATCTGTCGATACTTTTTACTCATGTCTGTTATGCCAAAGTTTTGCGCCTAACCATGTTTGCGTTATCACGCCTGAGCGCCTTGGTCTCTGCGGCGCTTACAACTGGCTTGATGGAAAAGCCGCTTACGAAATTGACGAGACCGGCCCCAATCAGCCGCTCAAAAAAGGCGAGTGCCTCGATTCTGTAAAAGGAATTTGGACAGGCGTTAACGAATATGTTTATACAAACAGCCACAAATCAATCGACGCATTCTGCGCCTATTCAATCATGGACAGACCAATGACAAGCTGCGGTTGCTTTGAAGTAATTTGCGCTTATGTGCCGGAGTGCAACGGCGTAATGGCAGTTAACCGCGAGTACCTTGGCGAAACACCTATCGGA
>Ga0209755_10004512_pt1 | contig 16429 bp, 10 predicted proteins | sample TergutCo191P1_FD_187301 | JGI IMG/M metagenome (GOLD analysis project Ga0209755, IMG submission 187301) | Cornitermes sp. P1 segment gut microbial communities from Petit-Saut dam, French Guiana - Co191P1 (SPAdes) (version 2) | ecosystem: Host-associated > Arthropoda: Insects > Digestive system... | reverse complement strand
AAAACGCAAGCTTAGGGAAGGTGACAAGATGGCAGGCCGCCACGGCAACAAGGGCGTTGTTGCCCGGATACTTCCGGAAGAAGACATGCCTTATATGGAAGATGGCACTCCGCTCGATCTTTGCCTTACGCCTATGGGGGTTCCCTCCAGAATGAACATCGGACAGCTCCTTGAAACCGAATTGGGCTGGGCGGCTTCAACTCTCGATGAGTGGTATTCCGCACCGGTGTTTCAGTCACCTTCCACCGCGCAGATTGAGGTGAAGCTGAAGGAAGCGGGGCTTCCGGTAACCAGCAAGACCGTACTCAGGGACGGCCGCACAGGCGAGCCTTTTATCAATCAGATTTTCTGCGGGATTATTTATTTCCTCAAGCTTCACCATCTGGTTGATGACAAGATGCATGCCCGTTCCACAGGGCCCTATTCTCTTGTTACCCAGCAGCCGTTGGGCGGCAAAGCCCAGTTCGGCGGCCAGAGACTCGGGGAAATGGAAGTCTGGGCGCTGGAAGCATACGGAGCGGCTCATACACTTCAGGAGCTCCTCACGATTAAGTCCGACGACATGACGGGGCGTTCAAAGATCTACGAGTCTATTGTGAAAGGTGAGCCTTCCACTACCGCCGGGATTCCGGAATCGTTTAATGTTCTGGTTCAGGAATTACGGGGTCTGGCGCTGGACCTTACAATTTACGATAACAAGAGCAAGCAGATCCCGCTGACCGAGCGTGATGAAGATCTGATTACAAAGAGCGGTTCTAATTTTTAAAAATTACTGCGGACTTTTGTCCGGTGATTTTCGAGGGGGAAGATGATGCGGGATATTCAAGACTTTGATTCGATTATGATACGTTTGGCCTCCCCGGAGATGATACGGGCATGGTCCTATGGAGAAGTCAAAAAACCCGAAACCATTAACTACCGTACTTTACGGCCGGAAAAAGACGGTTTGTTCTGCGAAAGGATCTTCGGAACTACCAAAGAGTGGGAATGTTATTGCGGCAAGTTCAAGTCCATACGTTATAAAGGTGTTATTTGCGATCGCTGCGGAGTTGAAGTGACCCACTTCAAAGTACGGCGGGAACGCATGGGCCATATAGAGCTGGCCGCCCCTGTTTCCCATATCTGGTATTACCGCTCCGTGCCAAGCCGCATGGGTCTGCTTCTTGATCTTCCGATGACCGCCCTTCGTTCGGTGCTGTATTACGAGAAATACGTTGTTATTGAGCCGGGCGAAACCGATCTGAAAAAGATGCAGCTCCTTAGCGAAGAGGAATACTACGAGGCCCAGGAACGCTATAGCGGAAGCTTTACCGCCGGTATGGGCGCCGAGGCTGTAAGAACCCTGTTGGAAAATATCAATCTTGATGAGATGGCCGCGGAACTCCGCACGAAAATGATTGAGAAAGGTACCAAAAGCGACAAGCGCCTTCTCAAACGAATCGACATAGTTGAAAATTTCAGGAATTCCAAGAACCGGCCCGAGTGGATGATCCTTGACGTGGTACCGGTTATTCCGCCGGAACTCCGTCCCATGGTGCAGCTTGACGGCGGAAGATTCGCGACAAGCGATCTTAACGATCTTTATCGCCGGGTGATTAACCGGAATAACCGGTTGAAGCGGCTGCAGGTTTTGAACGCTCCTGACATCATTATACGCAACGAAAAGCGCATGCTTCAGGAAGCTGTGGACGCTCTCTTTGACAACTCCAAGAAAAAGCGCGTTGTAAAGGGCGCTTCAAACCGGCCTCTCAAATCCATCAGCGATATGCTCAAAGGCAAGCAGGGCCGTTTCAGGCAGAACCTCCTTGGGAAGCGTGTGGATTATTCCGGCCGAAGCGTTATCACTGTCGGGCCGGATCTCAAGATGTGGCAGTGCGGACTTCCGACAAAAATGGCCCTGGAATTGTTCAAGCCGTTTATAATGAAAAAACTTGTCGACAAGGATGTGGTCTACAATATTAAGAAGGCAAAGATCCTTGTTGAGCAGGAGACCCCGGAGGTTTTCGCCATCCTGGACGAAGTGGTAAAGGAGCACCCTGTACTTTTGAACCGCGCGCCTACACTGCACCGTCTTGGAATCCAGGCCTTTGAGCCGGTTCTTGTGGAAGGAAAAGCCATCAAGCTTTCGCCGCTGGTCTGCCATGCCTTTAACGCGGATTTCGACGGCGACCAGATGGCGGTTCATGTGCCCCTTACACAGGCGGCCCAAATGGAATGCTGGACTCTGATGCTGAGCGCCAGAAATCTTCTTAACCCGGCCAATGGCAAGACAATCGTATATCCCTCCCAGGACATGGTTCTGGGAATAAACTTTCTTACCCGCATAAAACCGGATTCCAAACGTCCCGGCTCCGATAAAGCCAAGAACAAGGGAAAAGCAAAAAGCGGTATCGCTGCCGAGAAACAGCCCTGCGAGAAATGCGGAAAAGAGCTGAGGGAAGGGTGGACCGCCTGTCCCTATTGCGGAAAATCCGTAGGCGAAGCGCCTGTTTATTCTTCGGTTGAAGAAGTATATATGGCTGTGGAAGTCAAAGCCCTTGATTGGGAAGCGGTCATAAAGGTTAAAGCGCCGAAATCTCCCATTTGGAGCAGGGTTGGAAAAATAACGGAGCCGGAAAAGAACGGTTTTATTGAGACTACAGCCGGACGGCTTATTTTCAACGAGGAAATGCCTAAGGACATCCCTTTCATCAATTACGAGTTAAAGGACAAGGAACTGCGGGCTCTTATTGAGTATGTTTTCGCGATGAAAGGTTCCTGGACTACTGTGAAAATGCTGGATGCCATAAAATCAACCGGGTATAAATACGCCACTGTTTTCGGATCTACAATCGGGGTTGATGATATTGTAGTGCCGAAAGAAAAAGTTGAAATGATCGAAAAGGCAAACAGGGAAGTTGACGCCATCCAGAAACAGTTTAATTCAGGCCAGCTTTCTCCGGAAGAAAGGAAAAACAGGGTAATTGAGGTCTGGCAAAAAACAAACGAAGATCTCGCCAATATAATGATGAAAGCCCTGGAAGCTGATCGAAACGGATTTAATTCCATTTACATGATGGCCAATTCAGGCGCCCGCGGAAGCCGGAATCAGATACGCCAGCTTGCGGGTATGCGCGGTCTTATGGCAAAGCCTTCCGGCGACATTATAGAGCTGCCTATACGCTCGAACTTCAAGGAAGGCCTTTCGGTCATCGAATTCTTCATTTCGACTAACGGCGCCCGGAAGGGACTTGCCGATACGGCCCTTAAAACGGCTGAAGCCGGATACCTCACCCGCCGCCTCGTTGACATCGCGCAGGACGTGGTTGTGAACGAAGACGACTGCGGTACCATTAACGGAATTATTCAGTCGGCGATTAAAACCGGCGAAGACATCGTTGAGCCGCTCAGGGATCGCATTGTCGGGCGTTATACGCTGGAAAGAGTCAAACATCCAATAACAGGTGAACTTATTATTGACGTTAACCAGGAGATCACCGAGAAGATCGCGGCGACCATTGAGACGGCCGGGATTGAGTCGGTTCTCATCAGGACTGTTCTTACCTGCGAGGCGGAACATGGAGTCTGCCGCCTGTGTTACGGCCGAAACCTGGCAACCAACCGCACGGTGGACATCGGCGAGGCGGTCGGGACCATTGCGGCACAGTCAATCGGTCAGCCCGGAACCCAGCTCACCATGCGAACTTTCCACACCGGCGGTGTGGCCATCAACATAAGCGAGGAAAACCGTATATTCCTCAAGTATCCTGTTTACATAAAAGATGTTGCGGGCTCTCATGTCGAAAAAGTTGATGAAAAATCCGGAGTGCCTACCGGAACATGGCTCTTTACCAGGAAAGGCTACGCGGTTATTTGCAGGGTCATGGAGAAAATCGTTCTTGATCCAAAGGATGAACTTCTTGTTGTAAACGGTCAACGGATAACCCGCGGCGCTCCCATTATCAGAAGGGGAAAAGACGACATACTCTCTCCCGATATTGCCTATGCCATGGTTGCGGGAGACGGAAAAGGGATTCTGTATCTCATAGGACAGGATCAGAAAATTGAAATCCGTAACGGCTCCGAATTCCTTGTGAAGAAAGGCGATGTAGTAGACGCCGAAAAGACCATCGCTACTTTTGATACTTTCTCCGATCCGATTATCGCGGAATCAGGCGGAACTGTCAGATATGAGGATATTATTCCGGGCACTACCCTCAGGGAAGAAATTGATGATGAAAGAGGTGTTGAAAAGCGTATAACAGACATTCAGCAGCTCGAAAAACAGCCGCGTATAATTATTGTTGATGATAATGATGTACAGGTTGCCTCTTACTTCCTTCCCGGAGGAGCGATTCTGCAGGTTGATGAAGGGGAGAAAATCAAGCCAGGGCGCACCATAGCCAAAACATTGAAAGAATCTGCGCAGGCTATGGATATAACGTCAGGTCTTCCGAGGGTAAACGAGCTCTTTGAAGCCAGGAAGCCGAAGAGCCCCGCGGTTCTGGCGGAGATCTCCGGAATTGTCCGCTTCAAAAGTATTGTCAAAGGCAAGAGAATAGTCCTTGTCGAAGACAGCTTCGGTAAAGAATACAAACATCTGATACCGATGGCAAAGAGGCTTCTCGTGCGGGACGGCGATACTGTGGAAGCCGGCGAGCCCCTCTGTATGGGCGCAGTCAATCCGCATGACATCCTCCATATTTTGGGCGAATCGAATCTCCAGCGTTACCTTATGAACGAGATTCAGCAGGTTTATCACCTGCAGGGCGTGTCAATAAATGACAAACACGTCGGCGTTATCATTCGGCAGATGATGAGAAAAGTGGAGATTGTGAGGGTAGGGGATACCCGCTTCATTTACGGACAATTGGTTGATAAATACCGGTTTAAGGAAGAAAACAACAGGGTAATAACGGAAGGCGGACAGCCCGCGGTGGCAAGGCCCGTATTCCAGGGGATTTCCAAAGCGTCGCTGAATATTGACTCTTTCCTTTCCGCGGCAAGTTTCCAGGAAACTACCCGGGTTCTCACCAACGCGGCCATTGCAGGCTCAACCGATTATCTCCGGGGCCTCAAGGAAAATATCATCATAGGCCACCCGATACCGGCTGGCACGGGGATGAAGCGTTACCGGGACGTGAAGCTTTACGACGAAGATCAGCAGGATTTGGATGAGTATATGAATGAAATCCTGGAAAGGCGCAAACTTGAGAAAGCGGTCGAACTTACAAACGACGATTTCTCCGTCGAAGACGCCGAAGTAGACGCGGAACGCGAACCGGAAATTGTTGAGGAAGAAGAGGATTAACCTTTAACCAGATAAACAAGGAGAGTGTTATGTCAAATTTACTTGAAACAATGGATTCGGTTTTGTTAATGGGGCCCGGCCCTTCATCGATTAATCCAAAGGTCTATCAGGCTATTGCCAAACCTACCATCGGTCATTTGGATCCGCAATTTCTTGCCCTCATGGACGGTCTTAAAGAAAAGCTCAAGCAACTTATGGAAACAAAAAATGAGGCAACGATAGCCCTTTCGGCAACCGGAAGCTCCGGCATGGAAGCGGTGATGGTGAACCTTGTTGAGGAAGGCGACCTCATGCTCATCCCCGTGAACGGCTACTTCTCGGATCGCATGGTTGAAGTTGCCCGCCGTGTGGGAGCCCAGGTTGATGTCCTTGAGTTCCCCTGGGGGAAGCCGGTGGACAGCGCGGTTATGCTGAAAAAGCTGAAAGAAAAACCGTATAAACTCGTGGGCATGGTTCACGCCGAAACGTCAACCGGAGTGCTTAACCCCATAAGCGGGATAGGACCTGCGGTCAGGGAAGCGGGAGCCTATTTCATTGTGGACGCCGTGACCAGTCTTGGAGGGAACGAACTCCTTGTCGATAAGTGGTGCATAGACGCGATTTACAGCTGCAGTCAAAAGTGTATTGGCTGTCCTTCGGGGTTGTCGCCGGTGAGCTTCTCGGAGTGTGCCATGCAAAGAGTAGCCGGCCGCAAGAAGAAGGTTCCTAACTTCTACCTGGACATGACTCTTTTGATGAAATACTGGAGCGGCTCACCCAGGGCTTACCACCATACCGCGCCGGCCAACATGTACTATGCCCTTTATGAGGCGCTTAATCTCATCCTTGAAGAGGGGCTTGATAAGGTAAAGGCGCGGCACAAGGAGACTCACGAATACCTCGCGGCCGGTCTTGAAAAAATGGGACTTTCCCTCCTTGTGGAAAAACCCTGGCGGCTTCCCAACCTCAATACGGTATTAATTCCGGAGGGCGTGGATGACGCGGCGGTTCGCAAAGAGCTTCGGCAAAATTACAAGATCGAAGTGGGCTCGGGTCTCGGGACACTTGCCGGAAAAATCTGGCGGGTTGGAATTATGGGTCATACCGCCAGAAAGGAAAATGTAGACACGCTCCTCGCTGCCCTGAAAAAGATTTTAGGCCGATAGGAGCCTGTCAATTTAAGCTAAGAGCTCCTAATTCCATTCCATATCAGGATCAAGGGGATAAATAGGCCGCCGGACTTTTTTATAGGGGATGTTTTCCAGAACTTCGTTGGAACATCCCCTAGTGGTGGCCATTATCGCCCGCTTTGCGATGCTTCTGAAGCAGGGTTCAAGATACCCGAGCTTAACCGCCACAAGACAGTAATCATTTGGATCTATTCCCAGATCGGAAAGCAGTTCTTCCTCTCCGAACCCTATGTGTTTTGAAGTCACGCTGATAAGAAGATTCCTGTAAGAGACGAGTACCAGATCCGATTTGTACGGACCGTGCTCGCGGCAAATCTTCTTCACCTTTACCGGGAGCGGAATTTTCTTTCCGTTGACCGTGTCCCAATTGCCGCCAAGTGTAATGTCCAATTCGGCTCCCTCTCCGGCTTTTATACATGCTGCGGCAGCCGGCGCGTCGAAAAATCCAGAATAAAGAAGAGGCGTGGGAAGTCTGTCTGCCTTTTCCATTGTTTTAATGATTGCTTCCAGGAGATCTGTCGCGTCCCCGGCCGCGCCCGCAGTTGGGTTGTCGCCTGAGTCGGAAATAAAAACCGGCCTCTCGCCTTTTTCAACATAGGAATAGGCTGCCGCGAGGGCTTCTTCCGTATCGTAGAATTCCGTGCGGAATACAAATTCTTTTCTGCGTCTCCAAAACTCACCGGCCAATTCTTTTGCGATTTTTTCGGCCTTTACCTGATTATCTCCGGAGAAACTCACCAGCAGGGATACGGCGTTGTATTCATCGTCCGCCCAGGGAAAACCCAAAAGAAGGCTGACCGCTTCTATGCCGTTTTCTTTTTCCGCGCCGCAGCATGCCTCAATAAGCGAAGCCATCGGCTCGGCTGATGTTTCGGATTTTTCTCCCGCAACCATCATCGGGATGCTTTTGTATACGGTGCGGATCGCACGGTTTTCCCTGATGGCTTTTATTAGCATAAGTGCGGCCTGTGCTCCTGTTTCGGCGCAGTCCACATGGGGAGCCGTTTTGTAGGCGGCAAAACCGTCCACCGCTTTGATGATTTGCGGCGTGATTGTCGCGTGCATGTCCAGAGCCGCCGTGATGGGTTTGCCCGGAAAAATTTCCCTGAGGCCGGCGCAGAGATCCCCGTCCGCACAGCCAAGGCCTTCCACCTTCATTGATCCGTGCAATGCCAGACACACTCCGTCGACGGGCCCGGTTTCAAGCGCCTCGCGCGCGCTCTCAAGAAATTCCGCTTTTATCTTGTTATAAAAAGCCGAGGAAACAATTCCGTTGGGAACTGCCCTGCACAAAACCGCCGGAACCACCTCGGCCTCCGCGCCGCGCAGGGTATTTATTATTCCGGTCGAAGAATAATAAGGGAGCATTCCCTTGTCGAAAATTTCATTTCCGCGAAAAACAACAAAATCTTCTTCTCCCGTTATTATGGGGTTCAGTGAATTTGATTCATGGTTCATGCCGCCGACAAAAATACGCATAACACACCTTTTACTCTTTAAGAGATCCCTCGCCAAACCCTTTTATAAGCTGGGAGTGGAAGCAAAAATAAAACACGATCATCGGCAGGATGCCGATCACAAGGGAAGCGTATTGTAGTCCGTATTCGATATTCTGTCTGCCGGCGAACTGGGTAATGGCAACCGGAAGACTCTTCAATGCGACCCTGGTTGTAAAAATAAAGACAAAGAGGAATTCGTTCCAGTGCCTCAGAAATGACAGAATTACCATGGTGGCGATTACCGGTGTGGAAAGAGGAACGATCATCTTCCAGAACACATAACGGTATTTCGCGCCGTCAATTTCCGCCGATTCAATAATGGCGTCGGGAATGCCTCTGACGTAGGAGATTGCGATCATTACCGACATGGGAAGGTCAAAAGCTATATACGGCAGGATGACTCCGATTCTGCGGTTGAGCAGTCCCAGTGTACGTTCAAGTAAAAACAGCGGGATTATAACAGCGTGTACGGCTATCATCAGGCCAAGGGCGAACGCTGCCGTAAAAAAGGCGGCGCTCCTTTTAAAGCCAAACTTGGTTATGCCGAAAGCGGCTGCCAGCGCAAGAAACAAAGTGATGATAGTTGCCGAGATCGTATAAATAAAACTGTTCACCAGTGAAATTCCGAGGCTTCCCATCGTCCACGCGCGGAAATAATTATCCAGTGAAGGAGCCTTTGGAAGCGCCAGCGGATACAGCATGATCTCGGCATGCGGCTTGAGTGAGGAATACAGAAGCCAGGCCAGCGGAAAGACGGTAAGAACGGTGAACACAATCATGAGTGTATAGGCTGCGACCCGCCAGTTAAGAGGGGAGCGTTCCAGTTTAGAAATAGCTTGAATACGCTTCATGGTTTACTCCACCTTAAAAAACTTTGTCACTGCCCTTGTGAGCAGCAGGGATAAAACAATAAACACAATGATGATAATCGACAGGGAGCTGCCGTAACCGTAGTTCTGATGAACAAAGGTTGTGTTGTACATATAAACGGCGATAACCGTGGTGTAATGGGCAGGTCCGCCGCCTGTCATGGAATAGATCAGATCGAAACTCTTGAAGCTGCCGGAAATCGCCAGTACCGAATTGATAAAAATAACGTAACCCATCATTGGAACGATGAGCCTCAGAAAGATGTTTCCTTCCGAAGCGCCTTCCAGTCTTGCCGCTTCGATCATGGAATTGGGAATACGCTGCAGGTTCGCGAGGAATATTACCATGAAGAGACTTGTATGCTGCCAGAGGAGTACAAACATGATCGGCACTATGGCGAAATTTTTGTTTTCAACAATGGTCATGATGTAATCCTGATTTCCCGTAAGCATGCGCATGAAAGCCGTGAAAATTCCAACCGGCGAAAAAATCCGGTTCCACAGCTGCGCAATGATTACCGAAGAAATGGTAATCGGAAGAAAAATCAGAACCTCAAAAATGTCGCCCTTACTGACCATTTTCCTGTACAGCATATATGCCAGAAGCAGTCCCAATGGTATCTGTCCGAAAACCGAGACGAGAACGATCATCACATTGTTCCTCAATCCGATGAAAAACACCGGGTCATGGAACATTCGTACGTAATTATCGAGGCCGATGAAACGCATTTCCCCGTAACCCCGCCATTGGGTGAAACCCAAAACAAAGCTGAAAAGCAGGGGGAAAATAATTACCGAAATAAAAATTATAAAAGCCGGAAGCACGAATGAAAGATAGCTGAGCCGCTTCTGTGAACTGTAGTGCATGAAAACCTCTGTAAAAAAAAGGAGGACGAGCCGTCCTCCTTTTCGTTTTAGAAGACCTTATCTGCGTCTGTTCGAATCGTTAGCCGCAACCCATGCCTCGTATTCCGCCGCAAGCTGGGCTGAGGTCTTTGAACCCATCATAACCGCCTGGATGCCGGGGTTGAGCAGGTTGTTGACTCCTTCACCGTCCATTACCGCGTCGATGACGTAGCCCATGGACTGGTTGTTGATTAGCTCAATATACTGCCTGTTCAGGGGATCGAGATTGTATTTGGCGAGATCCAGTTTGCGGGTGGTAACCGTACCGTGCTGCATAAGGATATCGCAGCCTTCCTCGCCGTAAATGAAAGACATGAAATCCCAGGCCGCGTTGGCCTTCGCTCCGGTCAATTTGGCGTTCATTGTAATGGCCTCACCCAGAGTAGCCGCGCTGGAACCCTTGGTTACTTCTCCGGCAATTTCCGGGAAGGCGATGACCTGGTAGTTCGCGTAGTCTGACGGCGAAGCCGCGTTCTTCAGAGCGGGGATGCGCCAGCCGGCGTCCAGGAGATACACCGACTGATTCTGCACGAAGGCGCCCCAGGCTTCCGGGCCTTCAAGCTGATTTACACCGGCCGGGAAGAGCTGAGTGTCTACCATTCTCTTTACAACATCCAGAGCGCTGACGAACTGTTGATCGCTGAACTTCGCTGTTCCGGCCCTGGCCCTGTCAAACCAGGGTTTCCCTGCTGTGCGATCCGTCAACATTGAAAGGAGGAAGGACTGAGCCTGCCAGACACCTTTGTTTCCGAACATAAGCGGGGTGAGATTTGCCTGCCGGATTCTGGGAATCTGAGAAATCATTTCATCCAGAGTTCTTGGCATGGAAAGTCCCAGATCACGCTGAAGTTTTGTATTCACATAGATGACGGTACAAACAGCCATGTTGGGGGAAATAATGTAAATCTCTCCGTTGGGCCCCTGGGGTTCCCAGATACTCGCGTTGTAGTGAGATTTGAATTCCGTGGTCAAAAAGGGACGGATGTCCTTTACCATTCCCCGGTTGAGAATGTAACCGGAACGCGCGCCGGCGTAGCAGGTGAACAGGTCGGTGATGTCACCGGCTGCTGCCATTGCCTGGAACTTGTCATGGAATTGCTCGCCGGATACATATTCCCACTCTAATTTAATATTGGGAAATTTTCGGGCGAAGGCGTCAAGGGTTATCGGCCAGTAAACATACTGAGGGCTTGCCAAATCCATCTGGTGATAGGCTGTGAGCGTGATAGTCCCGTCGGAAGAAGCTTGTTGTCCTCTGCCAAAGGCAAAACTGAACAGGCACAGGAACATTAACGCTGCCATCATTAATTTCTTCATTATTTCCTCCAAAAAAGTGTTATAAGTGTTATAGGATATAATTCAATGATGGATATGGAGGATATTATGAATCCTGGTTATTTGGTTGATATTAATCGAATCGCGCACCTCAACTGCCGCCGGGCGAAAGAGCCGGTAATTGTGGATGGAAATCTGGAAAAATCTGCCTGGAAAGGCGCGGAGAAATCACGGCGTTTTGTGGATATGGTAAACGGCGAGCAGGCTTTCCTTAACACCCAGGCGGCGGCGCTCTGGGACAGCGAAGCGCTTTACATCGGGTTTTGGGTTGAGGAGCCGGTTGTCAGGGCATCTTTTACCGAACGGGATTCGCTCATTTGGTTTGACAATGATGTGGAGATTTTTTTTGACGGTGAAGACTGTTATTACGAATTTGAAATTAATGCCCTGGGAACCGTGTACGAGGTTTTTTTTATTTATCAGGATGCCTTGAAGAAGGGCAGCCGTTTTGATACACCGCAGTTTGATCTTTACAGCCGCGATGTTGATGTTTTATGCGGCTTTCAGGATGCATCAAGATTCAGAAAACACAAACGCGGACGGCGCTGGGCTTTTATGGACTGGGATTTCCCGGGGCTGAAAAGCGCAGTAAAAGTTGACGGAAAGATAAACGATCCCTCCACGGTAGACAAGGGTTGGACGGCGGAGCTGGCTTTTCCGTGGGAAGGGTTCAGAACCTTAAGCCCCGGCAAAACCTGGCCGCCACGGGAAGGCGGCGACCTGCGCTTCCAGCTCTTCCGTTTTGAGGCCCTTCGCTATCACGGCAAAACCGTAAGTGAAAGCGCCGGCTGGGCCCTGAACGAACACGGCGTGTACGACTCCCATCTTCCGGAGAATTTCGCGTATCTGCATTTTGTTGATTAGCGCCTAACGCGGGAAGCCCATCATGCCGGAAGGCGGCATTCCTCCGCCTTTTCCCATCTTGGCCATTTTTTTCATCATCCCACGCATCTTCTCGAATTTCTTGAGAAGGCGGGCTACTTCCGCTACTGAGGTTCCCGAACCCCGCGCTATGCGCGCTCGTCTTGAAGGTCCGATGATGAGATAGTTTGCCCGCTCCTTGCGGGTCATCGACGAGAGAATGGCTTCCTGTGTTTTCATATCGGCCTTATTTATGTCATCCTCGTTTATCTGTCCTGCCAGGCCCGGGATCATGTTCAGCATTGATTTCAGTGAGCCCATTTTTTTTACGGCGCGGAGCTGTTCCAGCCAGTCCTCCAGGGTGAGTGTTTCCTTCTCGATTTTTTTCTGAAGGGCGAGGGCTTCCTTTTCATCGATGACTTCCTGGGCTTTTTCTACGAGGGTAACCACGTCGCCCATGCCCAATATGCGGCCCGCGGCGCGCTCGGGATGGAAAGGCTCGAAGTCTTCAGGTTTCTCGCCTATGCCTACGAATTTGAGCGGCTTCCCTGTAACGGTCTTGAGCGAAAGAGCCGCGCCGCCGCGTGTGTCGCTGTCGAACTTGGTTAATACCACGCCGGTGAGGCCGATTTTTTCGTCAAAAGCTTTGGCGATGTCTACCGCGGATTGGCCGGTCATGGCATCCGCCACGAGAAGGAGTTCGTCGGGGTTCGCCGTTCCCTTGAGACGGCTTAACTCTTCCATCATGGGCTCGTCGATCTGGAGGCGGCCTGTGGTGTCGACGATTAATGTGTCGATTAGATTCTTCTTTGCCCAGTCCAGAGCTCCCTTGAATACCTTAACTGAGTCCTTCGCCCCTTCTTCCTTAAAAACCGGTACTCCAATTTGTTCCGCTAAAACCGAGAGCTGCTCCACCGCTGCCGGGCGTATTAAGTCGCAGGCAATGAGCAGGGGCTTGCGGCCTTCTTTTTTGAGCCGCAGGGCAAGTTTGGCGGAGCTGGTGGTTTTTCCGGAGCCCTGGAGTCCCAGCATCAAAATGACCGATACGGCGTCCGGCCCCTTTAGCTGCAATTCCTGGGCCGATCGTCCTCCGGGAGTTTTTTCTGTGTCGCCCAAAAAAGAAACCATTTTGTCATGAACGATTTTTATAAACTGCTGGCCCGGATCAACAGAGCGCAGCACCTTTTCGCCCTTGGCTTCTTCAATAGTTGAATTTACAAATCTGCGGACAACCCGCAGGTTCACGTCAGCTTCAAGAAGTGCCATCTTGATGGCTTCAACCGCGTCGTCGATGTTCTTTTCGGTGATTGTGGATTTTCCGGACACAAAGCGGAAAGCGTCTGTTACTTTTTCAGTCAGTTTGTCAAACATGGAATTATTATAACGATGACGGCCTGGAATTTCAATTTCATTTCAGCCTGTAAAACTGCATAGCCTCATTTGGTCTTTAATATAATTCCTTCCCAGGGTAAAAGGAAAGCGCCAGGTTCCTTCCGATCTGTGTTTGAGATTATTAGAATTCCTGTCTCCATCTTCGGCAGACGCGGCTTTCCGGGAGAAAAGTTGAGCGCCGCTGTGTACACTTCATCCGCCAGTCTGCGCTGATAAACCATGAGCCGGTTATCAGCGTAAACCGGCTCGAACTCTCCGTATTTCAGGCACTCGGTTTTTTGCCGCAGAGCGATAAGGGTTTTGTAAAAGTTCAAAACAGAAGATGGATCGTTTTTCTGGGATTCATAATTGATGTACTTATAATTACTGTTAACGCCAAGCCATGGCTTTGCCTTGCTGAATCCGGCGTTCTCTCCTCCGTCCCATTGCATGGGAGTGCGGGCATTGTCCCTGGAACTGGCCTTGATCCATTTCCAGCGCATAAAGTGAGGAATGCGCATTTTCTTCATTAATTTGTCAAGACCGCGGCTTTCCACATCGTTCAACTCGTTTATATTTTTGAAATCAAAGTTGGTCATGCCGATTTCCTGACCCTGAAAAATAAAAGGAGTGCCGCGAAGGGTCAGTTCCAGAATGGCCAGCATTTTCGCGCTCCTCTCCCAGTATTTCGCCGGACGAGCATTTGGCGAGTTTTTCTTTGCCGCGCCGAAGTGGGAGACGATTCTCGCCTGGTCGTGGTTTTCCAGGTACAGGGCATTCCACTCAAGGCCCTTCTGCCATTTTGTCAGAACCTCAAGAAGCTTTGATGCGCGGAATTTCTTCGGGATAAAACGCGCAATCCGGCGATCGATTTCCAGATGCTCAAAATAAAAAAGCATGTCCAGTTCTTTCCGGCTTTCATCGCAGAGGAGTTTTGCCTCCTCAACATCGACCATGACGGTTTCACCCACGGTAAAGCAGTCGTACTTGTCCAGCACATCTCTGCGCAGTTCCCGCAAAATGGTATGGTTTCCCTCCTGGCATTTGTAATGCTCAATGCCGCGGACGGCCAAACTTTTTTTACCGTCTTCAAGGCTTGTCTTGTAAAGAATATTGATCACATCGCAGCGGAAGCCGGATGCGCCCTTATCCAGCCAGAAGCGGAGTATATTTTTTATTTCTTCAATAACCTTGGGATTTTTATAATTTAGATCCGGCTGCTTTTTGTCAAAGAGGTGAAGGTAATACTCGCCGCTTGCAGTGTCGTACTCCCAGACTTCCCCCATAAAAAAGCCGGTCCAGTTGTTCGGTGGAGATTTTCTGCCGTTAGGTGCTATCCTGTCTGCTTGCCAGATGTAATAATTCCGGTAAGGGCTCGCGGGATCCCTGCTCTTTTGAAACCAATCGTGTTCGTCGGAAGTGTGATTGATCACAAGATCCATGATGACCTTGATGTCACGCTTTGAGGCTTCGGCGAAAAGGTTTTCCATGTCTGCCATGGTTCCGAATTTCGGATCAACCGAATAATAATCGCTGATGTCATAGCCGTTATCCGCGTCAGGAGATTTGTACACCGGCGAAAGCCAGATGATGCCTGCGCCGAGATCCTTAATTTCGTCAAGGCGCGAAACAATTCCCGGCAAGTCGCCTATGCCGTCATATCCCGATCCTGTTCCGTCTGAATCCTGGAAGCTCCTTGGATATATCTGATAGGCGATACGATCCTTCCACCAGTGCCTCAATTATCACCTTCATTAATTTTGGCGGGAGGTCTGAATTTCTCATAAAGTTCTTTCAGGCACACGATCGCGGGCACAACCGTTATTACGACAAAACCTCCGGCAAATCCGTTGTTGTAAAGATTAAGTCCGCCGTTCAGCTGCCCGATGAAAATAGCCACCGAAACATGGAGGAAGCCGGTGATGATACCGCAATGCCAGCCGCGCTTGCCTGAAACCGGAGCAAGCCCGGTTGAAAAAAGAATGGCGAGTGCGTTCATTGAAGTGGCCAGATCGATATGATTAAAATACGCGGCGCCTATACTTCCCAGCAAAATCGGAAGTGTGTTCTTCGCGTGTTTGCCGGCGGCGCCAAAGCCTGTTACCGTCAGAATACCGCCGAGAACCGGGCCGTTAATCGGAATCTTCAGGAAAAGCATCAGGCTAGTCGCTATTACGCACATTAGACCTATGTTTAAATAACAGGCGCTTCCGTATTTGGAAAGATAATTATTGTCATTCACGTCCTTCTCGTTCAAAAGCTGCATGAAGTGTTTAACAGCCTTACCGGGACCTTCCCTTAAAACGCCGTACAGGATCAGCGCCGCGGCGATGGCATACGAAAGGCTCGCCAAAAACACCGAATTGGAAGTGTCCCAGAAATTCTCGGGCAGGATTTCAATCCCGACGCTTCGCAGAACTCCGACGAAAAATGTCGCGATGAAGCCGCCGGCAATTCCGCCGTTATAAAGGCAGTAACCGCGGTGCATCCTTTTCACCGCTTCCGTAACAGCGGGGAAAATGAAACCGGCAAAAAGACCGACTCCGTAAGACACGGCGATTCTTAAAAAGCTTGTACTTTCATTAAGAAAAGCTATTTCACTGACCAAAGGCGCGATCGTTCCGCTGAACATTACATAAATCGGCATATCCGATTTTTTTTCACTGAAAAATTTAACGTGAAGCCAAACTCCCACCATGATCGGAAACATGTTGAACAGGTTCTTGCCGAATAGCGAAAAGCCGATTGTCACAAATAAAGCCGCTATGATTTTTCCGCTGGATTCCCGTTTGCTGATTATGAGTAAAAGTAAATGGAAGAGACCAAGAAAAGCGGCGTTCGCAAGGGCCGCGCCCATTCCGGCCAGCGCGACATAATCGGTTACAAGGACGCTTCGTGAAATATTTATTTTATATAAATTGAGCAGTATTTGCCGCGGTGAATCGAAAAACAGGGCAATCAAAATAAACGAAGCGCAAATCGCGAATATGATGCAGTAGTCTACGGGGATTTTATATCTTGCAGAATCAGGCATAAGTAAAACCTCTAATAATTATAAAAGAGCTTTTTCTATAGATAAAGCAATTTTTTCTGAAATCGGTGATTTTTTATGTTTTTTCATCTCTGTCT
>Ga0209755_10004511_pt1 | contig 16430 bp, 18 predicted proteins | sample TergutCo191P1_FD_187301 | JGI IMG/M metagenome (GOLD analysis project Ga0209755, IMG submission 187301) | Cornitermes sp. P1 segment gut microbial communities from Petit-Saut dam, French Guiana - Co191P1 (SPAdes) (version 2) | ecosystem: Host-associated > Arthropoda: Insects > Digestive system... | reverse complement strand
TAAGTCTGAAATCTTAATGGTGTAGTGGAAGTAGGTGTTAAGATTCACATTCATTGCTAAGGTGTAGGTGAATGGTCATCTTCATCCTTTGCTGCTTTATCTTGGGCAGTGGAAATCAGTATGTGGTCACTTCCCTGACTTATCTGTTCCAGCCCTATCTGTGTTTCTATATAACCCTGATATATGCTTGTGTGTTTTTCTCATAGTGCATGATGTTCTTGTAACAAGTTATGGTGAGACATGATGCATTGGTTTTAGTGGATGAAGTAAATAAGTAATTGGAAAAATTTTGGCAAAGTTTTTACATTTTCAGGAAAAGAGTAAGCTTCCAAAGGAAGCAACTGAGATGAGTGGTTGTGTATTTTGTTCTCCGTACTTCACTTCATTGGTTGAAAAGCACCGAGCTGTGTCAAGACCTCCTGGCAGTCGGGCTCCTCGTGGCAGGGGTGGCAAAGGGCGTAACAAGGGCAAGCCAAGACCTCCTAAAGACAAGATGGCTCAGTTGGCAGCATACTTTGTGTGAAGCACAGCATGGACCTGGTTGTATTTTTCTAGTGTGCATTTCAATATTCCTGCTACAAAGGTAGGAGCAAATCTTTTTGTTACCCGGCTGATTATATGGCATCAGGTTTGTGTGAAATATTCGTCTAAAACTGATCGAAATACTTGAATTTACTAATTATGATTTTCATATTAATCAAACTGCGAATGTTTTGCATGGCAGAAAATCTGACAGGTCACAGAGTGTTGCATCTGGAGTTCATACATTTATGTGTACATGTCTCAGTGCACCCATATTTAGTGTAATTCAGAAAACGTGTACACTTTTAATAACAAATAATACTGGCTACACAATTTAGAGAAAGATTAATATTTAGTATGTGCCGAAGCACTGGTATGTGCATGGTTAAAGATCTGGATGTCCCATTTCATTTTAATTATTTTGGCACCATGGAGAATGACACAGCTGAGGAACATATGTTCAAGGGACGGATTGCACACATTACTTTTTAGTTTTTGCTAATACAGCACAGAACATAGTATCCTCACTGGTATATGAAGAGTTGTTTAAAATATAAATTTTATAAATCACATTGACTGTCAGCAGGTTAGACTTGTGCTGACTGAGAATGTTGAGTTATGTTTGATTGGTTAGAGAAAGGGCTTTACTGAATAGATGGAGGTAGGTGGATAATTTTGATGATCAGATGTAATTGTACCAGGTGAATGAGAATGTGCTTGATGTATGTCATTGGAGTTTCAGTGTGACATCTGCCACAGCTTCACAGTTTGTAACCAATGTGCCGCCTTTACACTGAATAATCATAATTTGGGAACTCTTGCATTAAAACTCTCCAGACATTGTAATGCATCCTGCATGTCTTCGTTAGTGTGTTTGCGTTTATTATTACACCTAGGTGCTGGCATTTGAGAACTGGGAGTTGTATAATTTTTTTCCTCTTGTTAAGTTTTTTTTTTTAAGGTGCCTACCATTTTGCTGTCTGATAGTGGTTGAGAATTGTCTTCCTTTGAAGCAACTCAGTGTCAATATTTCGTCTTGTTAGAACTAAGCGATGTACTGTAGGCTATTCATGTGTTCCACATGCTTTTATTATAGGATGGACTGAAATAGTGAATGGATTTGCTTGCAGGTGGAATTTTTCTTATTAGGCACCATGGTTGATAAATGTATCAGTAAGAATGACAGATGTTCATTGTAGTACCGTTCAAAATTATGTAAGCACATTATTTGGTTTCTACACAAATAGGTTGTCAAGTCCACCTTTATGATGATGGTGCTTCAAAACATACATACTTTTGTGAAGAGGGGGAGCAAAACAGTGTTTCCACTGCCAGCTGAACCTTGAGCAAGGGGACTGTTGGCAGTTCCGTTTGTATGTATGGCTGATGGTTTGTTGCTTTTGTGGTGAATGTTATGAAATTTTATGCCAGACACACCCTTGGAAGTTCTTGTCCTGAGAGAATGTATAATTGCAGATTAAGCAGAGTAGACAGAATTGCAGAAAAGTTGTTTGGTATCCTGTCAGTGAAGTTCAGAGTTTTTTCAAAACCAGTCTGTCTGCATTCTTACAGAGTTGAATCTGTGGTGAAGTGGATGTAAATCATGAAACAAACATGCTGAATAAGTTCACTGGACTGTACTTCTGCCTGATTCACCATCTCATTAGCCGTCCTCGTGGTTGCACCAGTTAGCTTTGTGTCTCAGTGGACTGCTTGTTTTGCAATTCTGTTTGCATTGCCAAGTGCTGTTAGGTGTCAGGTATCTTGAGGTTATGGGGCTTGGATTTCAGACATCACAGCTGGCCACTTGCGCTAGTCACTGGCATGGCTGCTGCAGTCACATATCTCTTGTTTTGACATGTATCTAGTTTCATAATTTTCTGTGTAGGAATATTTCCTTAAGAAAGTTCTGGACAATCGTAATTGTATCAGGAGTTTGTAGATAGAACCTGAAAGTGAACTGGATTCCCGAAATTTACAGAATGTACAAGGAAGGTTAGGGGACCATGGTAGCACAGTGGTTAAGGTGCTGTGCTACAAATTGGAAGGTCACTGGTTTGATTCCAGGTGGTGTCATTGGAATTTTTGATTGACATAATCCTTCTGATCGCACTGTGGCCCTGGGGTCGACTCAGCCTCTAATAGAAATGGGTACCAGGAGTATTTCCTGGGGTAAATATGGCCGGTGTGTAAGGCTGACAACCTTACTACCATCGTGGGCCATTGTCACGTAATCTGGGAACCAAAACTTCCTGGAACCCTCTGGGCACCTTAAGCCTGTAATGGGACTGATTTACCTTTTTATTTTACAAGGAAGGTTAGGCTTATTACCTTAAGAAAGTTCTGTTTGTTACCTGGTACATTGATTTGGAAAACTGGGACAATTATAATCATGTCATGAGCTTTTAGATAGAACCTGAAAGTGATCTGGGTTCCCCAAATTTACAGAATGTGCAAGGAAGATTACTGAACTTGCACAAAATACTAGAAATTAATTTTGAGAATATTTGATTTTGAAGGTTTAGTTTTGTGGCAGTATACATCTACATGCAGTCTTGCTGTCCAAAGTGTTGATTAAAACTGTAAACCTGAAAAGTAATACAGTATTTAAAATTTACATGTGCATTACCTGTAATGTAACTGCATCTCAGGCATTTTCCCTAAAGCAGCAACGATACCAAACAGCCTTCTTTTGATAACTCCTGTTTGTCTTGGAAAGCACCATTTTCTTGTGTTCCCTGTGAAGCTTCTCTTTGAACATCTTTGTTTTTTTCTCCACCTTGACAGCATTTTCACTGTATGTGTTGGCCAGAGTGACATATGCATGAATGTTCTTATTGTGGTTTTTATATTTGGTTGATTGCACATGCCAGTGTAAGCTGTCAGTAAGCTTCAAAATGTTCTCACTTCTCCACATTCTGAGCATTTGCCTTGGCTGTAGTGCATGATGATTGCTTTCAGATTCCAATGGAAGATAACACATAATTTATGGGCTGTTTGGGGAACATTGCTTGATGACTGTTTGTAGATGTGTACTAGTCTCAGAGTAATTAATTCCAAATTTAAATTTATCAAACCAACCTCATATGCACTGAAATGTGAACATGATAAATACCTAATCTCCTGCATGTTTTAACACTTCTTGAGTATCATCATTGGGGAGTCCTTACATCAGTTAAAGTTATGTCCTTCAAATTGGCCTGTAATGTGAGGCACTCACTCCTCATACTTATCAGGTGCTACAACTTCATTGTTTGAAAGTTTTGGCCTTCTCAACTATTTCTTTCCATTTAACCTGATGCATTTTAATAATACACAAATCGGATGGTTTGCAATTGATTTTGACATTGATTCACTTCTGGTGTGCTTAATCATGTTGTTAAATATATAGCCCAAGAAGGTATGAATGCGAACCTTAAACTGAGGTTCTAAAGTGGCACAGGGAACAAATCTTCGTGTCTGAATGGGAGAAAGATAAAAAGTCAAGAAACCTTCACTTGAGAAAATTTTAACCTTATGTGACTTTTGCCTGGGCACACAAGAAATGAATCTAAATTGTGGGAAAACCCCAAATCAAGAAAACCTTAAATTGAGATTCAACTGTTTGCATGGTGTTTTTATTCCCCATATTATCCAGGTTTTCTTGTTAGTGTCATTTTTATTTTTCTAAAAGGAAGGGTTGAAGAAAAGATCTCAAATATGTGTTTAGGAAAAAATTTGCTACCATTGTCATTACTGTCAAACAGTGCCTCATGTTTTATAGCTTGATTTAGTAACAAAGTCTGTTATCCTGTGTTCATTCATTTATTAAAGTCTGGTTGTGCATAAAGCATCCGCAATTAATTTTTCTTAATCTTCTCTCCTCTGAAGTGCACTTGCTTCAGTCTCATTATCAGTTTCCTTCTCTACATGTAATTATTTTCTCCATTGTCCTCATCCTCTCCATCTACTGTGTGTTCTTCATTGCTGCTGTTCTGCAGAATTTCATGCACTTCTTGATGCATAAAATTTGTTCACCAAATTACACATCTATGGTGGAACTGTTACAGGCGCCCTTTCAATGCTAACTTCAGTTTGGGGAACAGAAAATAATCACAGGGGGATAAATCAGGGGAGTAGGGCGGATGATGGAGTGCACACACTTGTTTTTGGGCTAAAAATTCTTGTACAGCAACTGCCCGGTGAAACGTTGCATTGTCGTGAAGAAGAAACCAACTGCCTGGTGCTGAGTACTCGGGCCAAACACTGCGAATCCTCTTCCATAGGCGTTCCAGAACACTCAGATAAAAACTTCCAGTGACATTTTGTCCCTCAGGGACAAACTCGTGGTGAATTATTCCCTTGCTGTCATAGAAACACGCAACCATTGTCTTCACTTTTGGCTTTTGAAGATGAACTTTTTTGCCTTTTGGTGATGTTGGTGACTTCCATTCAGCACTTTGGCATTTAGTTATGGGATCATAGCGAAAGCACCAAGTTTCATCCTCTGCTACAGTTGAATTCAAGAAATTTGTATTTCTACTAGCAGTTTTAATGATGTCTTTTGCGTACTGAACACGCTCGTATATTTGATCATCAGACAATGCATGCGGCACAAACTGGGAAGCGACCATTCTCTTGCCCAAGTCTTACACTAAGATTTGACGAATCATCTCCCTGTTAACACCAAACTCATCAGCCATCATTCTCACAGTCACAGAACATTCTTCTTGTATTTGTTTTCTCACTTTCGCAATGAGTCCCTCGTTACGAACAGAAAATGGACGCCCAGGCTTGGCTTCATCTTCAGTCGTTTCCACACCACTTTTGAATCGTGCATACCACCTGAATGTTTGTGTATGAGATAAACAATTATCCCCGTACACTTGTCTTATCAATTCCACGGTCTCTGCTGCAGTTTTCCCCAAGTTTAAAATGGAATTTAATATTCGCTCTCTGCTCCATGCTGCTACTGTGACCACGTTCTCTCACTACCTGCATAACATGGCGCCGTATTTCCCGTCATGTTCAGCGTGGGGCATTGCGATGTTGTCAGATTACAGATGAAGGTTGGTCACATGGATGGCTTGCATTGCGTCATAGATAGCACTTCTGTCTTGGTCAAATAAAATCAGTCTCATTATATAATTGTCGGACTGTGTATAGTTGGTTAAGGATTAAACTCGCACACCATTGTCTGAGAGTAATTTAAATATAGTTCTTGCTGCACAAGAGAAACATGGAGATACTATAGAGTACTTTAAACTTAATTAACACATTCACTACCAGCTATTTAAATACCCAGGGGCATTAAAATGCCAGCCATTTAAAGGGTCTACAGCTCCTTCTTTCATGATTTCAGTAAAAAAATAATTATATGAAAACTATGAGATAAAGACTTGAAATTTAGAACATACCTTCAGTAATGTTTCAGTGTGTGATATCTTGTGTAGCAGCCTTCTGGATACAGAGGAACACCACACTGAGCACAGAGAAATCTGGTTTCTTTCTTGATATTTTTTACACACACACTCGACATTTTCGTGTTGGCATTTTATCACTTTTTGTGGGTGGAATATGGACCAGTTTGTGATTCTTTAGTTTTCCATCAAGCCTGCCAAGGGGGTCATTGTTTGGGGCACCGTTTGTTGGAGTAGGTGTAGTGTTCTACTTGAGCCTTGTGACTTGTCAGATGATGACGGTGATGATACAGCATCTGATGTGTGTATCAGATTTTCTGTGATATCTGACATGAAATCTAAGAATGATTTGCGGGAATTAGGATTATTCTTTGAAAAGTTAACATAACTGTTGAAAAGGCATCATTGGAGATGATAAAAAAATACTTTCTTAGGCCACTTGACAGTTTTACGAATGAATGGGTAGTAAGCCAGATACTGGTCCACTGTATCAACACTGTGCATGTGAATGTTGTAATCTATGACACATTTAGGTTTCTTCTTTGCCACACCCATTCGTCTGCTTGTTGTTTTAATCACTTCAGCTGTATGGAGTGTTGAAATCATATTTACGAGCCTGTTATCTTGGTGTGAGATGAGTAGTATTTCCTGTTTCCTACTAAAAGTGACCTCGCCTTTCTTCAACTTTTTTGCCTCTTCTATCATATCTTTTGGTAATCCACGATTCACTCTGATTGTTCCACAGACTCTAATTAATTTCTGTAATAATTCATTTGTTTGATGGAGACTGTTGTAATAATTGTCTTGGTATAAGTGGTAACCCTTCCCTTCTTAAGGCTTGAGTAGAAAACCCACCATTTCAGGCAAAGGTCCGGTCCACATTTACCATCATAAATCTGCAAGTTACAAATATATCCAGTTGAACTTTCACAAACCATCTGTGCCAGTATGCTGTACTTTGTAATTTTGCCTGGGTTATACACACAAAATTACAAACGACCCCGCCAACCAAGAATACTTCATCAAGAGAAATTTCCCTATCTGGTATATAATTAGTTCTGAAATTATTTACAACAATGTCTAAAATTGTACGGATTTTGTACAAATGATCTTCATTTCTTCCTGCTGCATTATTGTCATTAAAGTGAAAGTACCTTTGGATAAGTTGAAATCTGTTCCTAGACATTGTTTGTGGAAATATTGGAGTCTGGAAAACTCCTCTCATTGACTAGTAAAATTCTAATTTTGATTTTCGGACTATACCAGTTACAAAAATCAAACCAAGGAATTTTTTCATTTTGATTACTGTTACTGGTTTCCATTCTTTACTATATACATGTTTGGTAATGGGGCGAGGCATTTTTGCGATCTGTTGTTGTGCATATAAATTTGTCTGGTCAACTACTATTTCAGTGAGTTCAGGAGGAATATAATGGTCAAAATAACTCGTCACATCTGCTTCATTTTCAACTGCAAATTGCACACCCGGATTGCCTATGAAGGGTGGTATTCTTGGTTGATGATCATTTTTAGAAAACCCTGTGTTTGGGTAACATCTGTCTCTGCAGCTAGGGCCCAGTATTGAAATGTTACTCTCATTATCACTCATTTGCACTTTCAGATTCACTCTCTTCACTACTTGAAAATTCGGGAATATTATCTGTATCTGAATCAATGTCATTTACACTTTCATTCACCGCATCAGCTAATTCTTCTTCAGCTCTAAATCCAATTGTTTTTCTTTTCCTAGATGCCATGTTGCACTGAGAAGTGTAAACTTTCACACATACATGACTTCACATATAAAAGATTCTTTATAGACTGCAGCCAGAGACAGCCTACTCTCCCTCTGAGCATAAGGATAAACATGGGTTCATTATATCACATTGTAAGCATAATAAACTATAAAAGGGATAAAGATAACGTCAACTGAAGCTGCTGTACAAGTTTCCCGCCAGGTCGGCTGATTTAAGCTGAAAGAGCGCGATTGAAAAATTAGATCGACTAAGGTTGACACTGGCGATTTTAAGCATGAATTATTAAATCAACTAAGGTCAACTGTGGCAGTGAATGTGTTAAGATAAGAAGGCATACCTGCAAGAACCATTAAAACAAAGGAATATTAAGAAAAAAAGCAAACAACACAGGATGGCTGCCTTGAAGTTGAGCAGAGCTTCCTTGTTCGTCCTAGGTTCCATTGGTGTCCTGGGTTTCTTGGAAGATTGCTGCATGGGAATGTGACACCCCAAATCTGGGTCTTTTAGGCAATGTTTCATTCCCTGGTTATGTTAAATTCCCCGTACCATTTGTTGTATCCCAGGTGAGATTGTTGAAGTCAGGTTCACCGGTGTTGAGCAAGCAGCTGGTTCCTGAGGGAAACTGGTACAGGCTTGGGCTGGACACTTAAGAATTGATATTCATGAATCTAATCGCAACCCTCGAATGCTAGAATATGTTGATTTATTGTAGCTTGCTGACAGGAGAATATAAAAGTAACTTATGTAGTGCGCTGTGGTGATGAATGGAGGAGCACTCTATCAAATTATTTGTAAGTTCAGCTCAAAGAGAGACTTCAGCAGACAAAGAAATTTTGATATATTCGGACAGCGATTCCAGCAGCAAGTGACAACCAAGAATGTCCCCAGAGGCTTCCAGTCCTCCAGATTTTGTATAATCAAAATTTGGGGTCAAGGGACGTCACAGGGCGTAGTCACAACCCCAAACATTACCAAGTTTGGTCATAATCCCACAGCTACAAGCGTGCTCAGCTGTCTCAACAGGATATTTGAATCGTGCAACCCTTAGGGGAGGATTTGAAACAAAAGGGGCATGTGAGAAGTCTCTCTAAGAAGGGGATGTGAGAGGGGTGTGTGTGTGTGTCGTTGCCGGTGACTTGTGACAAAGAATATAACACAACACTCACACCTTACGTCTTACACCATATTGGAGATTAGTCACTTGTTGCATTAAAAATCGCTGGATGCGACACCTCCCCCCTCTCGAAATTTAAGCAATACATTGGCTTAAATTTCCCTTCTGTACATAACTATAACCTTAGTGACAACTCAGCAAAGCGACACAATACTTACAAGGCAACTTAATTACTCATAGTTACCACTAAATAACAAGAGAAAATGATTACACTCGTTTTTATCATCCATTATAAATATGATTATTTAGAGTTACCTTAAGTTCATGGTTGAAGCGCACAATTGCCACTCTCTAAATTTGTGCCAACACATATTGAACGTTTGCCCAAGAGCACTGTGTTTTTAACATTTGTGTTTAAGGAGACCAGCTCAGTGGCTTCTGCAGCATCGGTTTCCGAGTGTCTTGTCTTATTACTTGCTCTGGGTCTGGAACATCTCAAGCTTTCTCTAGACGAGTGAATTGAATTGACACTTTTTGGCTTGACTATGATCATGGTGGAAGGATTATTGCCCTTCTACCATTTTGAAAATTTACAACATTGTTTGCAGCAACACTTTGAACAACATTGACACAAATAGATTCAGGTTAAGTTGGTTGTGACCATTCCTATATAAGACAAAAATGGAAGGTGAGAATCTGCTGTTGAATGTTTAATTTTCCAATCATGTTCAAGCATGAGATTCTCGATGTCCTCTACCTTGTGACTAGCAATCCTCAAGTCATAAACAAATCATCCGCAAAGGCTATCACTTTAGTTCGGCTATTAAATTTCAAATTTAAAAGTGAATTATACATAACATTCCAAAAGTCTGAGTTACAACAAGACCCATGAGGACATCCCTTCTGGACTTCTTTTTCCGTCTTATAATTATTTATTGATGATGTTGGTGTCCTATTGCTAAAGGAACTGGCTGATAACTTGTATAGATTCTTGGGACATTTAAGTTCTCTTAACTGCTTCAAGATGCTGGGCCACCAGGCTGCATCAAATGCCCCTTTAGTGTCAAGACTGACTATAAGTGTGCATTGTTTTAATCTTAAACTTTCTACTATAAATATTTTAACTTCCATTTCTGCATAACTGTTGTTCCTGTCTGGGGTGTGAATCCATACTGGTTGTCATTGAACAGATCGTTGGAATATATGTGAAATAGTATTCTGTCGATCATCAATCTTTCCAACAGTTTACCCCAAATATTATTGGTCGATACTTCAATACGTCATTACATTCCTCTTTTCCTGGTTTAATAATAGGAATTATAACCGAATGTTTTCATTTTTTAGGAAAGCATCCCTCATTTAGACACGCGTTGTATATTTGTGTGACAAACAAAATAAAAACTGGAAAGCTTTTATTAGAATTTTGCTAGTTAATCCATCCTCTCCAGGAGCCTTTTTTGAGTTAAATTTTTTCAAATTAGCTGTTATTTCTTTCTTTGTAAAAGCTTTGTCGCCAGCCGTGTTCCTTCCTAATTTTTCTGTGGAGTTCGTTGTCGCTATCTTCTCTGTCATCAGGTACGAAATGTTCAAGCATGTGCATTATTGTGCTCCTCGTGTCTGTGGTTTATGTTCCATCTTCTTTCTCGAGTGTAGTCAATCTAGTAGTAGTTCTGATTTTTCCGGATGCTATTTTATACACTTTATTCCAAGGGTTGACTCCGTCATTTATCGTGCAAAACATTTGCCATGATTTCAGCTTTGCTTCTTGCATCTTGCTTTCATGCTCGCGTCTCCCATCAAAGTACTGTCCTTTCTCTCCTCTCTTAGATTCTCATTATTAGTAGTTCTTTGATACTTCCTCCATAAAGCATTTGTCCTCTTTCTCAACACTGCTAATTCTTCTGTCCACCATGAAACGGCAGTCTTTTTAATTGAATACTTCGCTCCTCTTGATACCTTGAATGCTTTATTACATGCTGCTGTGATGCAGGAGAAAGCAGTGTCTACCAATTCATTCATGTCCTCCTTATTACACAACTCCTGGTCTAGTTTCTCCAAGCCTTGTTGTTCTCACAGTTAATTGTAGTCATCATATTAGATGCTAAAATGGCTTCAAACTTTCCATAGTCCTCATTTTTTATTATATACCTAAGCCCTGCATAATCTGTATTATCAATAGGTTTATCCTGCCTCACCATTCTGAGGTTGAATATTAAAATTTTGTGATCTGAACAGCTTTCTTGTATGCTGCATGCCCAATCAGTTACATGCCTTAACAGTTGATTATTAACAATCGTTAAATCTACATAACTGCTTGCTTCAAACATTGGTTCTGTCCTGTCATTTACTATATACAAGTTAGAGATGGTTAAAAAATCTTCCGAAGATTTCCCTTGTTGATTTGTTGTTGTGTCATACCACGTTTTGCTCTAGCATTGCTATCAGCTGCTCTTAGTAAACCTTGTCCCTTTGAATAATTTAAAATGTATTCTATTTTCCTAATATTCATTTCAGTATCTTCTATAATATCAAAATATGAACTTATTTCATAGAATTTGTGTTCCCATTACTAATTTCTGCCACAATGCAGTCTTCATCAGAAATTTGTGTAATAAGTACTATGTCTATCTCTTTATTGTTTACAAGTAGCGCTGATCGTTTCCTTCCATTTCCACTCATAAGTTCTAAGCGATGTAGGTATTCTGGCCAGATTATTGTGTATAATGTAGGGCTGTTGTACAGAAGCAAGATCTATTTGATTTCTCTCATCATTTGGACCAGATACTCGTTGCTGTACACTTGTGTTGTAAATTAACTTGCAGACAACGCAGAGGTTTCATTTCTCTGTGTGTTTCTTGCGATTATCCATTTCAGTAATCCATCCTTTCTGTATACTTTTTTAAAACAGCTCTATAGCAACTGCAGCTTGTATCTAGCAATGAATGGTTTACACTGATATGCGTTGTTTTATTGTACTTATTGTAGTTGATGCAGTTAACACATTGATGATTTTCTTTACTTGCGTTACATTCATGCATTTTATGGCTTTGGGCGCAGTGTGGGCATACTACATCCCCGAAACATTCCTGTGCCCTGTGATTGTATTTGCTACATTTGTAGCAGCGCGTAACGCTCAAATAGTCACTATGGCTACATACGTGCGAAGCTATTTTTAGTTTTCTGTCAACCAAGCATTTACAAATTTCAGAATTCACTTCCCTTACTACGTTCTTATGCTTTTTCGTGTCGTCAAACATGAATTGTGACTTTATTTCATTTTAATTCAATTCAGAATTTTGTAAGACTATGGCTTGTGCAGCGTTCTCAGAAGCAATGTCTTCTGGTACATTAAACAAAATTATTCTGGGGTTTTTGAGTTTTGGCATGTAACTTTCAAGTTCTTCTCCGCATACTTAATTTATTTTCTTACATACTTCTTCCAATTCACTTTTCTTTTCCAACTCAATTAGTAACTGGCCGTTCTTCAGTGTTTTGAGGGCACTGATTCTTATTCCCGTTTGAGTCAGATTCACTTTTGACTTAAGTAGGGTCCTGGTGTATTTTGCACTTTGCTTATTTTTTGATTTAACAATTTGTGCATTTTATTGTCATACGGCACATTACCTTCTCATGTGCCTGCAACAACGTGTGAGTAGTGCTTCCTCATTCTGCCATCAGAGGGAGCCATGTGCAGGTCTCTGTCCATGGAGTTCACTTCCAAACCAAGAGATGTCGCCTCCTTGTCCCCTTCGCAGTTGCTACCCACGCCAAATTCTAACCCTGTGAGTGTGCTGTTCGTTTCCGCAGTTTTCATTTCCAAATCGACAATCAGTCTGTTTTTGTCATGTACTTCTCTCTTGAACTTTGCAGATTCATTCCTAAGGTAACTCACAGCTTTAAGTATGTCCTTCCATAAATCATTCCTCAGATTGCCACCCTTTTTGGTCCCACTAAAACATTCAGAGCTTCTTCGACTGCATCCTCACCGTCTGACGCAATCTTGTCAGTTGTGCAGCAAGCCTAGACCCTTAGAGGAGGTGGGGACTCCTATATTTTCTGTTCTGGCCCTTGGAGTTCATCTGCAGGGTTCTGTCTTATTTGCACTTGGTTTGGGGTCAAAATTTACAGCTGCCTCATTATTCATTGCAATCTGTCGAGAGCAATAATCACACTTCCCTCGCTTAAAAAAAATCTTTGCCCAAAATCACATCATAGTGTGTTTCAGAATTTTCTCCCAAAACATGGAACGTATATATTGTCTTGTGTGCATCTGTAAAGAAGTTTTAAATCTATTGTACCTGTGTTTTCATGATGGCGTTAGAAATCACTTCAATATCAACTCCCTCGTGCAACTGATATTCAACTCCAGGGGTTAAGCTAGAGCTTCTAATTATTGAAATTTCGGCTCCGGTGTCTATCAGGAATTTCAGTTTCTTTAATTCCGTTGAATCATTATTTAAGGATATCATATCTAGGTCTGACCTTGCGTGGCTTTCACATTGATTTATACTGAACTCGTGGCTTCTATCCTCATTCATGCAAGTTTAGTTAAACCTACTGGCTTGTCTGGGGACACAACTGGTTGCGCATCGGCCCCTGACGTTTGTTTCCCGACCGTGTCCAGTTCCTTTCTTGGACACCGCATGCAGGTTCCATCAACCTTCCGCACAACTCTTCGGTCCACAGGATTCCTTGTTTGACCTCTGTCGACAATCTCTCATAGGTGCCCTGCCCGCCCACAATTAAAACAACTCATAAAACTAATGACTTTCCGTGCGTTGGCAGGGGGAAGCCTGTCCTTAGATGCACACTTACTGGCCATGTGGCCTAGCCTATTGCAATTTGTACACCTAACGGTGTTCTGGCCCCGGGTTTTTCTCTAATGGAGAGGATGGTGCCTTCCTCTTCCAGAGATATTTCCACAGTCTGCAATAGGAAGATTGACTCGCCTCTGCTGCGAACAGTGTTTTGAATTGGCTCACTGTGTAACCTTTGTACGAAGCATGCCTTCCCTAGGTGACTGATAAGCCCTACAGCTCCCAGTATTTCCTCAGGCTTACACACTCTCCTGGCTGCTTCCCTTAATTCTGTCTGCATTTCATCCATACTACTTCCCCAAGAGGCGACACTTCCAGCTTTGTTTTCTGGCACTAAACATTCTACATGCATAAAAATTGCGTGTGTTGCATGGCATAATTTTCTTCTAAAATCCCTTTTACTAAAGCCCAAGTATGCGTTAAGTCTCTTACTATCAGTTTGTACCTAGCGTCTCCAGTGACCTTCGTTTTCACAAACTTCAACAATATATCATGCTTATTGAGATGCACAAGCTGAAATGTCACATCTACTTTCTATATAAATTCCCTCTAAGGTTTGTCTCCATCGAACGGATGGGTGATTAATTTCGTAGCTTCCGCTATACTGCAGTATTGGATGTCGTACGCGGTATCAGAATCTTCGCTAACATGATCGGGTTCCATGGTTACTCTAAGGTATGCATACAGAGCACTTGACGGAATTACCTAATGCCAAGGACAAATTTAGAAAGAGTGCAACTTTCCAATGCTGAACCTTTGCGGCTGTGGGGACACAGGGGAACTTCGCGAATTTCCTGTATTTTTGGTCGATTTGTGGCATGCGGCCCAAGACTTTAAGTTGGGATGGCGGACAGCTTAATATGATGCGGCGCAGCTGGCTGTTGATGCTGCTGCTGCCGCCGTAATCTACTGCCTGGCTTCTTCTTGGTTAGGGTCCGGTTGCCTCTGGATGCTGGTCTGGCCTCGTCAATGGGTGAAGATGAGTTGAGCATTGCCCAGTACTAGACCGGGGTTCATAGCTGCAGGTGGCCAAATCCCATTAGGGCAGTGAAGATAGTCCGAATATAGCACTATGACGACTGTGACAACTTCTGTGCAACCTCCAGAAATAGCCGTGGAGAATGATATGACAATGGCTGGATTGGTGGATTTGTTTGGTAGGCTGTTTCCAAACCTCACATCTGACACCAGTCTTCCTCCCGGCGTGTTGTATACCGAGTGAAATGGTCGATGTAAGGTATGCCGGTGTTGACCGAGTGGCTGTTTCTTGAGGGAGACTGGTACAGTCTCGGGCTGGACACTTAAGAATTGATATTCATGAATCAAATCACAAATCTCGAATGCTAGAATATGTTGATTTATTGTAGCTTGTTGACAGGAGAATATAAACGTAACTTACGTAGTGCGCTGTGGTGATAAATGTATAGGCGCTGTGTCAAATAATTTGTAAGTTCAGCTCGTAGAGAGACTTCAGCAGACAGAAATTTTTATATATTCGGACAGCGATTCCAGCAGCAAGTGACAACCAAGAATGTCCTCAGAGGCTTCCAGTCCTGCACATTATATGCATCAAAATTTGGGGTCGAATGTCGTCACAGGGCATAGTCACAACATTAAGCTTTACCAAATATGGTCATAAATTCTCGTAGCTACAAGCGTGTCCTCAGCTGTGTCAAGAGGATATTTCAATCATGCAACCCTTAAGTGAGTTTCTTCCACCATTTTATCATCGTCCTTTCAAACGAATAATATGACAGCATCTGGTCTGACCTGTCCAAACCAGTTGTATACAAGGGTGTATCAAAAAGTTCCGAGACTGGACCTATAGACTAGAATGTATTTACTTGATTAAAGTTTGGGCAGTATCCCCTTCAAAATAGTCTCTGTGTGCAGCGACACATTGATCCCAGCGCCGTTACCACTGCTGGAACAAGTGCTGGAAATCCTGATCTCGAAGCATACCAAGAACATTCTGTGATTCCCACTGGATCTCCTCCACTCTGTCAAAGCGGCGACCCTTTAGCTGCAGCTTCATCTTCGGGAAGAGGAAGAAGTTGCAAGGGGCCAAATCTGGTGAGTAAGGCGGATGCGGAAGTGTGATAATGCTGTTGTGGGCTAGAAACTCGAGCGTTACGAGAGCTCGGTGAGAGGGTGCATTGTCGTCATGGAGCAGCCAATTGCCCGTGCACCACAATTCAGATCGTTTTCGCAGAATGCCCTCCCTCTGACGGCGAAGAACATTGCAGTAGAACCCAGCGTTCACGGTCTGGCCTTGGTGGGGCAAATTCATGGTGCATAATTCCTCGAATGTCGAAAAACACGATGAGCATGCTCTTGGTTGCGCTGCGGCTCTGCCTCGCCTTCTTCGGTCCTGGTGATCGTGGGCTCTTCCATTGCAAGGACTGTTGTTTAGTCTCGGGATCATACCCATAGACCCAACTCTCATCCCCAGTGATGACCCTCGACATGAAGGGTGGGTCATCCAGGGCATGCTGACGAAGCTCTTGACAAATTGCTACATGGTGCTCTTTCTGTTCGGGGGGTCAGAAGCCTGGGCATGAACTTTGCAGCAACGCGGTCCTTGTTCAAATCACATGTGAGAATTGTCTGCACTGTTCCGTATGACACAGTAACGATTGCAGCAATGTCCTTAATGGTTCTCCGATGATCCTCGTGCATAAGCCGCCAAATTGTTTCCACATTTTTAGGTGGTGAGCTTGTGGAAGGTCTCCCTGACCTCTCGTCGTCTTTGAGTGATGTTCTGCCTTTCTTGAAGCATGCATGCCACTCGAAACACCTCGCACGACTTATGGCCTTATTT
>Ga0209755_10004510_pt1 | contig 16435 bp, 10 predicted proteins | sample TergutCo191P1_FD_187301 | JGI IMG/M metagenome (GOLD analysis project Ga0209755, IMG submission 187301) | Cornitermes sp. P1 segment gut microbial communities from Petit-Saut dam, French Guiana - Co191P1 (SPAdes) (version 2) | ecosystem: Host-associated > Arthropoda: Insects > Digestive system... | reverse complement strand
CTCTTTATAATTACGCGACAGAGGGCAGCCAGAAACGTTTTATTAAATCGGCTTTTTCCCAGTACCTGTCGCCAAAGGTAATCGAGCAGATTATCCAGGACCCCTCGCAGCTTAAGCTTGGCGGCGAAAAACGCGAAATGACCGCCATCTTTACGGACATCCGCGCGTTCTCGACATTCTCCGAAGCGTTAGGTGATCCGGCAAAACTTGTAGAGCTGCTCAATTTTTACCTGACCCGCATGAGCAACATTGTGCTTGATAATCAGGGGACAATTGACAAGTACGAAGGAGACGCGATTATCGCCTTTTTCGGAGCGCCGGTGCACATGAAAAACCACGCTTCGCTCGCCTGCCGCGCCGTAATTAACATGAAAAAAGCCGAAGCGGACATAAACCGCGAAGCATTGTCGCTTGGGCTGATAACTCCCGGAGTTATGCAGGCTATGGTAAATAAAGGCGTGATCGGCAGCGTAGATGATCCGTACCCGATATTCACGCGGCTGGGCGTCAATACCGGCGATATGGTTGTCGGCAATATGGGTACGCCCGACAAGATGGACTACACGATAATGGGAAACGCCGTTAATCTTGCCGCCAGACTTGAGGGGGTAAACAAGCAGTACAATACAGGCGGCATTTTAATCAGCGAATACACAAAGGAACAGATAGGGGACGAATTTGTCATGCGGCCTTTAAGCAGAGTGCGGGTTGTAGGAATTAACACTCCCCTGCGTCTTTATGAACTTTTGGATATCGCCTCCGGCGCTCCTGAGGAAGTTACCGCAATGTCAAAAGACTGGGTACAGGCTTTCGCTTTGTATGAACAGCGCGAATTCGCCGCCGCCGGAAAAATTTTCCGGGCTGTCTATAACAGCAACAACAAGGATTTGACCGCGAAACTGTACCTTTCAAGATGCGTCAAATTCCTTGCTTCGCCCCCCGATGAAAAAGCCTGGGACAACGGGGTTGATAACCTGACAGAGAAATAGCGGACGGTCTACTGCTTTTTTCTTGACTTAATCGGCCGTAACTGCGCTTCTGTTACTTTTTTTGGATCGTTAACGCCGGCCGGCAGCTCGCGGCCTTCTTCGGGAAGCACGTCCTCTTCTTCGAATTTGCCGTCGGCGTCCCACAGTTCGCTTTGACGCGGATCGGAATCCGCAAGCGCCAGTTCTTCGTGCTCAAGGCGGACTGCGATTAGCTTTGTTACTCCCGATTCTTCCATTGTGACGCCCAAAAGGGTGCCGGCTCCGGTGACCGTTTTTTTGTTATGTGTAATGATGATAAACTGGCTTGTGTCGCTGAATTCCTTAAGGAGCTGCACAAAGCGCCCTACATTCTGTTCGTCAAGGGCGGCGTCAATTTCGTCCAGCAGACAGAAGGGGCTTGGCTTTACCATGTAGGTGGCGAATAACAGCGCGACGGCTGTCATTGAACATTCGCCGCCGGAGAGCAGGCTTAAGTGTTCCAGTTTTTTTCCGGGAGGCTGCGCGTAAATTTCTATTCCCGATTCCAGGACATGGTTTGTGTCAGAAAGGCGCAGTTCCGCCCTTCCGCCGCCAAAGAGCCGCCTGAACATATTGTGAAAATTTTTCTTAATGCGGTTGTAGGTATCAAGGAACAGCGCCGAGGATTCCTGGCGTATTTCCGAAGTTAAATCTTCCAGATCCTTTCGCGCCTTTTCCAGATCCGCCATCTGGCCGCTCAGGAAATCATAGCGTTCTTTTGTTTCCGCGAACTCTTCCGGGGCCATCAGGTTTACGGAACCCAGCTCCTTCATTTTCGCGCGGGAAGCGGCAAGTTTTTCACGCAGCTGCGCAGGAGCCGCCGTAATTGTAAATATGCGTTCCTCATACTCCATTAAATCTCTGGAGTGGGATTCGCGGAAATTGTCCTGGGTATTTTTTATTTCCATCTCTGACTGCACAAGTTCCACATGGATTTTTTCCAGGGCTTCCTGCACTTTGGAAAGCTCCGCCGTCCGCCTGTTAATGGTTTCTTTTTTGCTTGCGACATTGTCGTTTCTCTTGCGTATGTCTTTTTCAAGTTTTTCCAGTTCGGATGTAAACAGCAGCGTTTTTTCTCCTATGTCCGCGATTTCCTTCTGTATGTCCGCTATGCGCCCGTTAAGCTCTTCCAGCCTTTTTCTGTAAAGGAAAAGCTCGTCCCGGATATTTTTTAAAAGTCCTTCCTGCCCTGACAATTCGCGCCTGATAAGCCTTGCCTGTTCTTCGGCGGCTTTCGCGCTTGTGTTCATCTGCGCGCGGTTAACCTTTAAATTTTCCAGCGTTACGCGGTATTCGTCAATTTTCGCAAGCAGACTGATGTTATCTTCGCGCAGCGTTTTTACGCGTTGTCGGCGTTCTTCTATGCTGTCCTTCGCGCTTCTGATTTGCGCGTCCAGCGAACGTTTCTTTGTGATAATGCCCTGGGGAGCGAGGAACTCGTCAATAAAAGCCGCCGAGTGTTCGCGGTAACTGTGAAAGAGCGCCATCGCTTTTTCCGCGTCAAAGGCGGCTTCGGCGAGTCCCGCGGCCAGGCTGCCCGCGATGCGCCCAAGCTCGGCCGCGTCAATCGCTGAAGAAGAAGCGGCGGCAAGATCGCGGACAATGGCTTCCTTGCCGGTAATAATCGTCCGCAGGCGTCCGAGAGTTTCATATAACGCTTCTTCCGCCGTGTGCCGTTCAGCCGCCGAATAGCCGGCTTTCTTTAAACCCGCGTCAAGTTCCGCTACGATATCGTCCGTTATTCTGGCAAGTTCCTTTTCAAGGGATACAAGGTCTTTTTCTATGCCGTGAATTTCGTCCTCTGTCCTTCGCACTTCTTTTTCGTTTTCGCTGATACGCGAGGCGGCAAGCTGAATATTTTCCTCGAAAGAGCGGATGTTTTCTTCTATGCTTTCGCATTGTTTGCGCAGATCCTGAACAACCGCGTCCTGTCCCGCGGCGTCGTCGTTCAGCTCCGTGATTTTTTTAACCGCCTGCTTTTCGCGCTCTTCGTCCTGGCCGATTTTTATTTTATTTTCTCCGCGCTGTTCGTTGAAAAGGCGTACTTCGTTTTCGCGCGCGTTCTTCTCCAGCGCAAGGCCGTAAATGCTCTTTTGCAGCTCGACAAGACGCGCTTCCATGGAGTTAACTTCGTCCATGTTCGCTTCCAGAGCTTTGTTTTCCGCTTCCATTTCCGCGCGGATTCTGTCCCGGTCCGCGGTTCTGCGCCTTAGAGTTTCGTTCTTTTCATCTCTCTCGTATCTGAACTGCTTTAATTTTAAAAGCTGAATATCAAGCTCGTAATTGAAAATTTCATCGCGCAGGGTGCGGTATTTTAATGTTTTTTCCGACTGGTTTTTCAGACTGTCGTGAGAGCGTTTTACTTCGTTTAGAACCAGTTCTACCTGGCGCACATTTTCTTCTGTTTTGGCAAGATTGCGTTCGGCTTCCGCGCTGCGTTCCTTAAAGCGCGTAATACCCGCCGCTTCTTCAAATAAATAGCGCCTTTCTTCCGGCTTGGACGAAAGTATCTGGTCGATTTTCCCCTGTTCCATTACCGAATAGGCGGTCTTGCCGACGCCCGTGTCCCAAAAAAGCTCCCTAAGGTCTTTCAGACGCACATGAGCGCCGTTAATAAAGTACTCGCTCTCGCCCGAACGGTAGAGCCGCCTTTTTATTTCAATTTCCGGCAAGTCCATCGGCAAAAGCCCTTCCTCGTTGGCGATACACAGGGTGACTTCCGCCACATTCAGGGGTTTGCGGGCTTCCGTGCCGCCGAAAATGACATCTTCCATTTTCTCGGCGCGCAGGGATTTTATAGCGTGCTCTCCAAGCACCCATTTAACCGCGTCCACAACATTTGATTTTCCGCAGCCGTTCGGGCCCAGAAGGGCGGTAATGCCATCGTTAAATTCAATATGGGTACGGTCTGCAAAAGATTTAAAACCGAGGATTGTAAGACGCTTCAGAAACATAGTTTTCTCAATATACCATAAAAAAGGGTTACGGGGGAATAGGGTTTTATATTTTGGCTCTTACCCTTCTTTTACAAACCCCGATGAAAGCCGTTTAAACAGTTTTTCCACCTGTCTTGCATTTTTAAATCCGAAATTGTCAAGCACGCTCTGATCCAGATTGTCAAAACTTATGTTGTTTTTTTCGTATTCGCAGAACATGTTCGCAAGATACACTGCGTCTACCAGATCCCTCTGATCTTTCGGAGCGGAAGAAGGATCATGATGAAAACGGATTGCGCAGATAAGCCTTTCGGGGAAATTCCATTTTTCCGCGATTAAAGCGCCAAGTTCGGCGTGGTTCATCCCTGCGCTGAGATCCTCAAAAGTGGATGACGGCAGATTCTTTTCCGAGCAGAATCTGTTTATCTTATCAAGTAATTCCGGATGCACATTGGAGAAAATTATTTTTCCCATATCGTGCAGAATGCCGCCGACATAAACATCGTCCAATAGGCTGTTGTCATGCTTGAAATTCTTCGCCACATTGAACGCGTAGAATGCGGTTTTATACGAATGATCCCAAAGCTGTTTTTTATCCGCGGTGTCATCGCCGAGAACTTTCTGCGTTCCGTAGGAATAAAGCAGATTTTTTATTCCTTTAATGCCGACCAATTTTACCGCTTCTGAAATATTATCAACTTTTTTGGACAGCATATATTGGGCGGAATTGACCAGTTTTAAAAGATCGGCTGTGAGCGCCGGGTCCATCGAAATCTGACGCGCTATAATCGGCATGTCAGAAGTGGGGTCGGATATAAGTTTTTGAATTTGTAGAATATTTTCCGGAAACGGGGGCAGACTGTTGATATTGTCAACAATTTCCCTGGAGAGAATGGAAAAATTCTCCACCAGCGTTTTGTTTAAAGGTATTGATATATTCGCGGCTGTGATTTTTTCTGTTGTCTTTACAATAAAGCTTTCATCATCAAGGCCGATTTTTTTCAGCATCAGCGCGAGTATTACAAGGCCAAGGCCCGCGCCTTCGGAATTATCCAGCACCTGCGACAAAGCGTCTTCCAGATTGTCGTACTGTCTGGATCTTGCCAGTTTGTCGTGGATGCGAATTTGCTCAAGGCGCGTCGCTTTTACATTGTTCCGTATTTCAATATTTATGGTATTTCTTTTTATCTGAAGAATTACTTTTATATAGAGACCTTTTTCTTTCTGCATTTGCAGATAATGTTCTATCCGGCTGTATGTCTCCTCCTTGAAATCCTTCATGCCCAGTTCATATTCTGCGGGATCATTTATATTAAGACCGCGTTCAATAAAATAAATGCGTTTAGTGTTCGCTTTTCTCGCGTTAACCACAAGTTCCTGAACGCAATAAACAATATAATCGCGCAGCCTTGACTGACCTGACTGTCTTAGGAATGCCTCAACAACCCTTTCAATGTATTCTTCTATTTCTTTTGGAAGCGTATAAGTGGTAATTGTAAGCGGAATACCGGATTGAATCGCCTTTCTGATTTTCTCTTCATCAACGATCAATTCAATGGTGGGAGATTGAGTCATAGTAAATAGAAACCTGCCTTTAATTTTGAGTCGTTAATGCTATTATTATATCTCCGTTAATAAAAAACATCCATTACGCCTGATAATTATAACCTGAATAATGGTAATTTTCATATTTTTATTATATATTGCCTGTGTGTCAAAATGATACAGTTTTATGTGTTTTTTTGACCATTGGTTCATTATATCCATTCACAAAAATCATTTGATTAAAAATTTTTAAAATTAATGACAAAACAGTAAAAAACGTCAGATTATTCGCAAAAACGGCGGCTTTTCAATGAAATTTAACTTGGCACGATTCTTGCTTCTTAGTAGTTACGAATGAAGGGGGTAAGATATGAACAAGAATAAAACCAGAAAAGATGAAGCTGCCGCAAAGAGGAAGTACAAGGATAACAACCTTGCTTTATATTTAAAGGAAATCACCCGTATTCCAATGATGAACCGTGAGGAAGAAGAAAAGGTCGCCCGTGCCGCAGCTTCCGGCGACAAAGCGGCGCGTGACAGACTTGTCAACGCGAATTTGCGTTTCGTTGTAAGTACAGCGAAAAAGTACCAGGGTTTGGGATTGTCTCTCGAAGACCTGATAAGCGAAGGAAACATCGGCCTTGTTACAGCCGCGGACCGGTTCAATGTTGACAAAGGCTGCCGCTTTATTTCCTACGCGGTCTGGTGGATACGCCAGTCCATAATGAGCGCTCTCTGCGAGAAATCGCGGATGATCCGGCTGCCTACAAACCGCGCTTCCAAGCTGGTAAAAATTGAACAGGCCAGGAAAATTATTGACAATAAGCATACCCAGGAAGAAGAAATCAGGGAAATTTCACATCTTCTTGGCATTGATGAGAAATCAATAAACGAACTGCTCAATATTTCCAGAGACATAATTTCGCTTGACAATCCCGTGTCTCAATACGGCGATTCAGCGCTGAGAGAGCTAATCGAGGATACGCAGTATGATTCTCCGGATAAAATAGCGGAATTAAGCATTATGGAAACCGATATTGAAGACGTGCTGGACACTCTTGACAAGGATGAAGCGGATATTATCCGTTTCCATTACGGTCTTGGACGCCGGCCGCCTATTTCGTTAAAGGAAATCGGTGCTATATATAACCTTAGCAAGGAACGTATCAGGCAAATTGAGGAAAAAGCGCTAAACAGGCTGCAAAATCCCCTAAGAAACGAGAAACTTCAAGTTTATGTAGCCTAGTGTCCAGCTAATAAGAAATGTTATAGCCTGGCAGTTGATGTTTTTCTTCCATCGGCTGTCAGGCTTTTTAAATTTGACAGATTTTACATAGTGGCCTTATACTGAATGGATATATTTTCATTTGGAGGAAAATGGCTTATGAAACGAACTTTATTGTTTTCTTTAGTAATTCTGATGATTGCTTCTGCGTTTATCGCGTGCAAGCCCAAAACAAGCGGCGGTACGGAAATAACGCTTATCAGCAATAAGATTGAAATTGATGAAGCGCTGAAAGGTTATGCCGCTATCTATGAAAAACAAACCGGCGTAAAAGTGAATATAAGGAGTTTCGGCGGCGAGACTCCCTATATGCCGAATATCACCGCGATGTTCAATTCCGGCACCGAGCCTGAAATTTTCGTAATTGAAGGCAAAGCCGGTTATGAAGACGCTAAACGCGGCGGAAGAATCGCCGATCTTTCCGGCGAACCCTGGGTCAGGGATACTGATGTCGCCTATATTGATCCGGCTGACGGTAAGATAATCGGTTTCCCGGTAGCGATTGAAGGCTGGGGTCTTGGTTATAACAAAGCGCTTCTGGCGAAAGCCGGAGTTGATCCAGCAAGCATGGTCAATATCGCCGGAATTAAAGCCGCGTTTGATAAAATTAACGCGATGAAGAGCCAGCTTGGCATTGACGCTGTTGTCTCAATGGTAGCCGGTCCCGGTATGACATGGGTAACCGGTCTTCACGGAGTTAACGCGTATCTTACGCTTGGCCTGCCTTACAACAATTCTTCTGCGATCATCGATCTGATGCTCAAAGGCCAGGTTGATAATGACCGTCTTGTAAAATATGCCGAATATTATGACCTATTGTTTAAAAATGCCAGCAGGAACACACTGCTTACGGGCGGTTATGATCAGCAGCTTGGCGATTTCGCGATAGGAAAGACAGTTTTTATTCATCAGGGTAACTGGACAGATCCGACCTTTAAGGATTTGGGAATTACTTTCGAGATGGGATATGTTCCGCACGCTTACCTTGATCAGACAACGGACGGGATTTTCGTTGGCGCTCCTTCGTGGTACTTAATTAACGCGAAATCCAAAAATATAGAAGAAGCGAAGAAATTCCTTACCGCGATGGCGAGCACCCCGGAAGGACATGATTACATGGTGCACAAAGCCGGAATGGTTCCCGCGTTTAAATCGGTAACGTTAAAACCCGCCGGTCAGCTTTCAATCGCTGTTCAGGAATGGTCCAGCAAGGGAAAAATTTACGCGTGGCAGCAGAATGAAATGCCCGACGGCTTCGGCATGAATACACTGGGTCCTATATTTCACCAGATGGCATCCGGGCAGATTAATGTGCAGGAATTTGTAAGATTGTTTACGAACGCGGTCAGTTCTATTAAATAATTACAGGGATTTGGGATTGGAGGCCGGGAGTTGGGATAATATCCCCGCCTCTGATCCTTTTTTTTTCCAGGAGGCTTTATGGATAAATTCAGGCCAATTACAGGCGATAAACCGCGGAACAGCCCGTTGTTCTTTCTGTTTCTGTTTCCGTCAGTTTTCGCGTTTGTCATGGTTATCGTTATTCCTTTCATTATGGGAATATATTATTCGTTTACAGACTGGAACGCGATATCAGGCACTGCCGTTAAATGGGTGGGGCTGAAAAATTATTTCGCGGTGTTAAAAGATATTACGTTCCTTCACTCATTTATGGTCACTGTGGCTTACGCCGTAATGAATATAATAGTGTTAAATGTCTGCGCTTTCTTTATGGCGCTTCTTGTTACCAGCAACCTTAAATTCAAGGGGCTCTACCGGGCTGGTTTTTTTCTGCCGAACCTTATCGGCGGACTAATTCTTGGCTACATCTGGCAGTTTATTTTCAATAACGCAATTCCCTCTCTTGGAGACGCAATTGGATTTGTCTGGCTGAAAGAAAATCTGTTTCTGGCCAACAGGTATCTTGCGCTCCTGGCGATTGTAATTGTCGGCACATGGCAGTACGCCGGGTACATAATGATGATCTATGTCGCGTCGATTCAGGGCATTCCCGATTCGCTGATAGAAGCCGCCGGACTTGACGGCGTAAACTATTTTCAGCGGCTAAGACACATTATTTTCCCGCTTGTAGCGCCCGCGTTCACGGTTTCCATGTTCCTTGCGCTTGTTAACTCGTTCAAACAGTTCGATGTCAACTTCGCGCTTACCGCGGGAGGTCCTTCGGGAATGTTCATGGACAAGGCTATTATGACCAACGAATTCCTTGCGCTGAACATTTATCAGACGGCGTTTTCGTACCGCCAGCTCGCGCAGGGCCAGGCTAAAGCGATTGTATTCTTCATTGTGCTTGCCGCGATTTCGCTTATTCAGGTGCGCGCCAACAAAAAGAGGGAGATAGAAATGTGATGAAAGTAAATAAATTACACATACTCGAAGCAGCAGCGATTCTGCTTTTTATTATTTACATGCTGCCCTTTGGGATAGTTCTGGTTAATTCTTCCAAGCCTTCGCTGAAAATCATCATGGATCCGCTGGCGTTCCCGGAAAACCCGTCGCAGTTTATTACCAATGTTACCACGGTAATGAACAGCCCCAACGTCCGTTATGCGTCATCGTTTTTCTCCTCCATTGTGATAACTGTTTTTTCCGTCGGTCTTCTTATACTTTTTTCTTCTATGGCGGCGTGGGTTCTGGTGCGCACCAAAACGAAGCTTTCCGGCGTTATCTTTATGGTTTTTGTCGCCGCGATTGTTATACCGTTTCAGGTAGTCATGTTTCCGCTGATTTCCTGGTTCCGTCTGATTGAAGTCGGTCTTGGCCTTTCGGAAACAACGGCAAGGCTGCTTCAAAATTATCCGGGTATTATTCTCGCTTACCTCGGTTTTGGATCATCGTTCTCCATATTCCTGTTCCACGGTTTTATTAAGTCCGTCCCGCTTGAGCTGGAAGAAGCCGCTACAATCGACGGCTGCACAAAAACCGCCACTTTTTTCAAAATTGTATTTCCGATACTTACGCCTATAACTGTTACTGTAATGATCCTGAACGGCATCTGGATTTGGAATGACTTCCTGCTGCCGCTGCTGCTTCTGGGTTCCGGTAACAATGTCCAGACATTGCCTCTGGCTGTGGCAAGTTTTGTCGGCTCTTTCGTGAAGAGGTGGGATTTGATTTTAACGGCGACCTTAATGACCATGCTGCCGATTGTGGTTGTGTTTTTGATTTTGCAGAAACACATAATCAAAGGTATTGTAGACGGAGCGGTAAAGGGATAATTAACAATTATTAAAAATTATTTTAAGGAAACATATGCTTAAAAAGTTTACCTGGGGGCCTGTCGCAGGCCGAAACGCGCCTTGACGGAGCAAGGCACGTTTGACCTGCAACACCCCTCAAGTATTATATTCAGCATATGTTTCCATGTTATCCGGTTTTCATTATCAATTAAAAATGAGAGGTTTTCGTGATTGGTGAGCCTGGAGATATTCCAGTAAATACAGACAGCAAACAAAAATCTTCTGTCTCTGACTGGTGGAAGAGGGCGGTTGTTTATCAGGTTTATCCGCGCAGCTTTTGCGATTCCAACGGAGACGGGATAGGCGATTTAAACGGCATTACATCCAAACTTGATTATTTAAAAGAACTAGGCGTTGACGTTATCTGGATTTCTCCAATTTACCAAAGTCCCATGCGCGACAACGGCTACGACATAAGCGATTACTGCGCGATAAATCTCGAGTTCGGGACAATGGAGGATTTTGACCGTCTTCTTGAAATGTCGCACAGTTTAGGGCTGAAGATCGTGATGGATCTTGTCGTGAACCATTCGTCTGACGAACACCCGTGGTTTAAGGAAAGCCGCTCTGGCATTGACAGCCCTAAACGCGATTACTATATCTGGCGCAAAGGGAATAATAACCCGCCCAATGACTGGAAAGCGTGGTTCGGCGGCGGCGCATGGACATTTGATGAAAAAACGGGCGAGTACTATTTAAGCGTTTTTTCGCCTCACCAGCCGGATTTAAACTGGGAAAATCCCGCTTTACGCACGGAAATTTACGGCATTATGCGCTTTTGGCTCGACAGGGGAATCGACGGTTTCCGCATGGACGCAATCAGCTACATTTCCAAACCGCCGGATTTTCCTGACGGCGACGCGAGAAAGATTTTACCTAACGGTCCGCGCGTCCATGAATTTCTGCGGGAAATGCGGCGTGAGGCGCTATGCCATTACGACATTATGACAGTCGGCGAAACAGGCGGCGTAACCGTGGACGATGCGGTTCAATACGCCAACGCGGAAGGCACAGAGCTGAACATGGTGTTCCAGTTTGAAACTGTCGATCTTGACGGCGGCGAAACATTCAAGTGGAACGACAGGAAAATTGTTTTAACCGAATTAAAGGAAACTTTTTCCCGCTGGCAGAACGGACTCTTTGGCCGCGCGTGGAACAGTCTTTACTGGTGCAACCACGACCAGCCGCGCATTGTCTCGCGTTTTGGAACCGGAGATACGTTACGCGAAAAACCGGCGCGGGAAAAACTCGCGAAGATGCTCGCCGTATGTCTGCACTTTATGCAGGGAACTCCCTATATTTTCCAGGGTGAGGAGCTGGGCATGACCAATGCTCCTTTCGCGGATATAGGCGATTACCGCGATCTGGAAAGCATTAACGCCTATAACACGCTCGTGCCGGATAAAATCGCAAAAGACGAAATGCTGCGTTACATGCGCCTTAAAAGCCGCGACAATTCGCGCACTCCAATGCACTGGAATTCGGAGTATAACGCCGGGTTTTCCGACGCGCCGGAAAACAGACTGTGGATAATGTTGAATCCAAACTACCGTGAAATAAACGCGCATGAACAGACACAGCGAAATGATTCGGTTTTTCATTTTTACAAAAAGCTCGCCGGACTGCGCAAAACAATGGACATTATTACTTACGGCAGTTATGAACTGCTGCTGCCTGATAATCCTGACATATTCGTTTATACCCGCGCTTACCGGAACGAAGAGCTTCTTGTTATCTGCAATTTCGCCAATGGAGAAAAAACATTTCTGCCGCCGGAACGTTTTTACGGGGCGCAGACTGTTATAGCGAATGAAGATGTTAAAACGGGGAAAGAACTTGTTCTGGGAGCTTTTGGAGCGGCTGTGTTATTGCGCAGTTAAAACTGTCTGCTGCGGGACTTATACTTTACAGATATGTAGCGGAACATTAAAAAAGATTCCTGAATCAAGAAATAATTTTTATTTTTATAAAGCAAAATCAACGCTCGTGCCCAATAAAAGGTACAACTTTCCTGTGAAGTTGAATCTTTATTTAAGAGGTCTATATGGACTTACAGCAAAGCACTCAATACTTAAATGCGAACAGAAAACACAAAGACAGTGTTTTTTCTAAACTTTTCAGTTCTCCGGAAATTTTGCGTGAACTGTACTCTGCTGTCGCGGGAATCGACATTCCGCCGGATGCAATTTTAGATATCAACACACTTTCGGAAGCTCTGTTCATGAAGCAGATTAATGATTTGTCTTTTACAATCAATGATCGTATTGTTGTATTAATTGAACATCAATCGACATTGAATGAAAATGTGCCTCTCAGGATTTTAATGTATATTGCACGTGTGTACGAAAAAATTGTTCAAAATAAAAATATTTACCACAGAAAATTAGTTAAAATCCCAACTCCCGAATTTATAGTACTTTATAATGGAAAAGAGGAATGTCCCGATCATTATGAACTAAGGCTTTCTACCGCTTTTAAGGATACAAGCTGCTTTAAGCTGCCGGGAAGCGCAGGTCTTCCATTGGAACTGGCAGTTCAAATCTACAATATTAATCAGGGTAGAAATCGTGAAATGTTAAAACGAAGCACATACCTTAATGATTATAGTTTATTTATTGGAAAAGTTAACGAGAATAAGGAATATTTATCGCTTGATGAATCAGTCAGATTTGCTGTAAAATATTGTATTGAGAATAATATACTGAAAGAATTTCTTGAGAAACACGGATCGGAGGTTATTAATATGTTGTTTGATGATATAAGTGTCGAGGAAATAGCGGAAATCCGTGCTGAAGAAGCCCGGGAAGAAGGTCTTGAAAAAGGCAGAGAGGAAGAGCGTAGATACTTTTTGAATTTGTTAGATCAAGGTCTCTCCATTGAGGAAATCAAGCAGCATCTGACACAGACAGCAAGTAATTAAACGATATAATAATTACTAAAGATAATAAGAATAAAAAAGCAGCCATTGTGCGGCACGAAAACAAGCACTAATAAAAAAAACACGGCGGGAATTAAAAATTCCGCCGTGTTAAATTTTATCTGTTACGGTTATGGTTTTGTGCTGGTGTTTCTGTAGGCAATACGGTAAGTTCCGTAATAACTGGAGTAATTATTCCAAGGCATCACCCTGATATATACAGTGCCTGATTTACTCGCGTTAAAATATTGATATGAACTGCCGATGTCTACTGTTGTGTTAGTCCCGCCGAAAATCCAATCTGTCGAGTTCCAATAAAGCGCGCCAATTACAACATCGCCTGTATAGGAGCTGTTTTCTTTAGCATTGTCACACCATACATAATAGTTTGTTCCCGATGTTGCGCTGAATGAATACCATCTTTGCGGGTACGAAGATGAAAGACTGCTGTTTACCCATGAACCATTAGACAGCGAAGTTGCCGTATATGTTGTCGCGTAAGCATAAGAGGAAGGACTGCCTTCTGTTCCGGAGCTGTTAACTGAGGTTACCCAGAAATATACGGAAGTGCCTGGAGAATAACTGTGGACATATATGCTGGTAAGCGTTGTTTCTCCCAAACGAGTACTGGAACTGAAAGAACTGCTTGACCCTTCATAAACATAATATTTTGCCGCGTTTGATACGCTGGTCCACGACAGCGATACAATGCTTGGTGAATAGGCCGTTGCTGTAAGGGTTGGTGATGAGGGTGTTGAGCTTGTCGTTGTCGCGTAAGCATAAGAGGAAAAACCGCTTTCATTATAGTTATAATCAACGGCTTTTACCCAAAAATAGTACGCAGTATTTGAATTTAAGCCGGTAACGGTCAGACTGGTTGAGTATGTATAACTATAATAAGCACTGTTACTGCTGCTGTTACTCGTATAATAATATACATTGTAATAGGAAGCTCCGGATACAGAGTTCCAATACAATGTCACACTGCTTGATGAACTGGCTGAAGCGTATAAACCTGTCGGTGCTGATAAATTCGACTTTGAACCGGGATTGTAATCAGGATTGGGATTTTCCTTTAGATCAAAAGCCGGACATCCCGATAAAATTAACAGGAATAGTACCAGAACTCCTGCTGCCGTGAAGTGGAAAAATTTTCTATTCATAAAAGCTCCTTTGCCATATACTTATTACTAAACCACCTTTTTAATTTTATATAAACATACTCACTGTATTGTAGAGGCATTGTAAACAAATGTTCTGGTTTGACCTGCTGTTAGCGAAAAAGTGGCGCTTTGTTTTGTTAAATCGTCTTTAGCAACTGATTTTAAATAAAAACTTGTTCCTGCCGGAACATTATTAAAGGTAAGTGTACCGCCATTGTTATAACAGTTTCCATACATATACACTGTGCCACTAGAGCTGTAATTTAATGTAACATATACCGGATTATCATCACCATGCGTTGACGTATTCTTGAATATGATTGTTCCTGTTCCGCTGCCGCCGCTGGATGATGTTGTAGCAGAAACGTATCCTGACAGTGAACTTGTCCCGTAACTGTTTTTAGCCGCTACTTTATAATAATAGGTAGTGCTTGCCGACAGCCCGGTGTTTGTATAAGATGTTGATGTCGGCGTTCCTATTTGTGTATATGTACCCCCAGAACTTGAACTGCGGTACACTATATAACTTGTAGCGCTTGATACCGTGCTCCAGGATAAAGTCACGCTGCTTGATGAACTGGCTGAAGCGTATAAACCTGTCGGTGTCGATGGAACAGTACTGTAATTATAATTATCATACGGGTCATTTGGGTTTGGTTTTTTCTCCAATTCTGAACATCCTGACAAAATAATCACCGATAACAGCAGAACTCCGGCTGCCGCGATGGTAAATGACTTCCTTTTCATAATAATCTCCTTTACTTTTCAAACTCCGGGCATTTTTACATATATAATATACATAAATTACGGGTATTTGTCAATTTTTTTCGGGCTGCGGCCATTTAAACTTCATTTTTTAGGAAAAGCTCAGTTGACAGATGTTAATTCAGCCCATAAACTTAATACATGAACATATCCACATATACGGTTAAGCCGAAATTACCGCCAGTTTTAAAGCCTCTGGAGGAGATTGCCCGCAATCTCTGGCTATCCTGGAATTACGACGCGGTCCAGCTTTTTATCAGGCTGGATTACGATTCCTGGCTCTTGTCCCAGCAGAGTCCGGTACGAACTCTTGGAATGGTAAGTCAGGAGCGGCTTGCTCATGCTGCCAAAGACGATTCTTATCTGGCCGCCTTAAAAGAAGTCTATGAGCGTTTTCTGCGCTATAAAAAACGGGAGACCTGGTATCGCGGCAACCATAAGGATGTAGTCGCCTATTTCTCGATGGAGTACGGCATGGACACGTCTTTACCCATTTATTCCGGCGGTCTTGGGATTCTCTCAGGAGACCACATGAAGACCTCTTCGGACATGGGGCTGCCCCTTGTCGGCGTAGGGCTCTTATACAGGCAGGGATATTTTAAACAGATGCTGAACGCGGACGGCTTCCAGCAGGAAAGCTATCCCGAAAATGACTGGTATAATATGCCGGTAGAGAAAAAAACCGGCAAAGACGGGCTTCCTCTCAAAATTTCTGTGGATTTGGCAGGGAGGCAGGCTGTCGCTCAAATTTGGGAAGTAAAAGTAGGCCGCTCCTCACTGTATCTGCTGGATACCAACATCGAAGAAAATTCGCAGGATATTCGCAATATTACTGCCGCTCTTTACGGCGGGGACAAAGAAACCCGCATGCAGCAGGAAATTCTGCTCGGTATCGGCGGTATCCGCGCCCTAAGAGCTTTAGGCATTAACCCCGCCGCCACCCACATGAACGAAGGGCATGCGGCTTTCCTTGGACTTGAGCGTATCCGCGAGATTATGTCCGATAAAGGCTTCTCTTTTGAGGAAGCGCGGGAAGTTGTCTGGCCGACTAATATCTTTACAACCCACACGCCGGTTCCGGCAGGGAACGAGCGTTTCGATCTGCAAATGATGGAAAAATATTTCCGTTCTTGGCCGCAGGTTTTGGGAATTTCCTGGAAAGATTTCCTTGGTCTTGGCAGGGTTTACACCAACGACGACCGTGAAACTTTCTGCATGACGGTTCTGGCTCTTAAAATGGCAGCCTATGCTAATGGCGTCGCCAAGCTGCACGGCGTTGTTTCCCGCGATATGTGGAAGGGATTATGGCCGGGTTTGCCTTTAAATGAAATTCCAATCGGCCATGTTACAAACGGCGTTCATACCCGCACATGGATTTCTTCCGGCATGCTGGATCTTTTGGACAGGTATTTCGGTCCTCACTTTGAAGATAAACCCACCGATTTGGCAATCTGGGAGCGTATGGATCGTATCTCTGACGAAGAGTTATGGCGTACCCACGAGCGCCGCCGTGAACGGCTTGTCGCTTTTGTCCGCGAAAGGATTCGCGAGCAGTACAAG
>Ga0209755_10004509_pt1 | contig 16439 bp, 11 predicted proteins | sample TergutCo191P1_FD_187301 | JGI IMG/M metagenome (GOLD analysis project Ga0209755, IMG submission 187301) | Cornitermes sp. P1 segment gut microbial communities from Petit-Saut dam, French Guiana - Co191P1 (SPAdes) (version 2) | ecosystem: Host-associated > Arthropoda: Insects > Digestive system... | reverse complement strand
ATTGGGTCATTAAGTGAACACTGTTTAATATTGAATAGTATTCTTTGAACACTTTATTATGTAATAAAATGCTTGTAAAAATTATAACACAGGGAAAAGGAACTTAATCTGAGTGAAAAGAAGAAATTACAGGATAAAGTACAAGCAGAAGCCAGAAATGTTGATAAAGAAATAGAGAAAGTGAAAAGTAACCTGGAGAATGTGGTGAAGCAGTTAGACCAAATGAGTATAGGAAGTGAACTTTTCCTGAAAGAGAAAACGAAGCAGGATATTGTGAAGGATCTGAAGATGATATTTGGTGATAATGTTGTAAGTGAAAGTTAAGTTAATGTCACATGTTTATGATTCTCATATATTGAAAAAGACAAGTGGATTACAAGGATTACACTGTGGTTTCAGTATTGAAACTTGGAATTTGCTGTTAGTTAGCTAATAATTTGACATTACATCATTTTGAACTGCTTCAAATTTCTGTCACATCTTTATGACAAAAATAGGTGGTATTTGTGAATAATTAACCTAAGTGGACCCCCGTTTATTTTGGTGGTTCAAACAAATGTTACTTGGTCCTGAGTTACTCTGGGCCCTTGCCTGCTAAACATACTTTTGTTCTGCACAAATATTGTTAAGTCTAGAAAAATGCTTATGGTTAAACAAAAAGGTTTAAGGGATATTGTTTGTTATTGCAGAACAGCGTGTTGGAGAAACTTTTTTTATGTCTGTCATCTCATATTGATTGCAGTTATGATGGGAATAATTACTGTCAAATACAACTTCTATGTATTATATACTCTATTCTGGCAACATGTTTCAACTCAATATGGTCATCATCAGACCGTAACATAAAATTCATAAAAATTACTGTATACAGTTGTATTAAATGCTATAAATGAGTGAGATTTCAATTTTACATTCAAACCAATACAACAGTGTAACATGTATTGGTCTGGATTTTTCATCTTGAAGATGGGACAGATAGATTTCCCTGTACCTTTGGTAACTATCAATCAACACTGTATAACATCAACACAAAGCGAAGATCTCATTTATGCCACAGCTGAAACCTAAAATCATGCATGCAATTTGTTGAGCTATGACAAATCCATTGACAATAACAAGAAGAAGTTGTAAGTCTGGGCAGTGCTTGAGGATTTTGTAAAAATATTATGTGCTGGGCAATCTATGTACTCCTATATAAAAGTGTCAAAAAAAGCATGAGCTTTGCAGTGTGTACCAAACACCATACATCAGTTAGAGGAAAAATAACTTGTTCTGTAGCACTGATATTGGGTTAAAAATTTGTAATGTATACATAACTTGAGTAATAGCACTATGCATAACATGGTTATGAAACAAATACAGAGATGGAAAAGTCCAACAAATATCCAAATCATTGTTATTGATGTGAATTAGTGATAGACTCAAATTACTAGCACATGTTGGAATTAATTTTTAAGCAGGCTTTGTGATGGACTTAGCTTTGAGTCACAGGATGTGAGACACTGTATGACAACTACAGTTAGGATAAGGCACATACTTTGTCTCAAAAATGTGATAACATTATCTGAAATGTACAAACAGTTGCTGTCTGCTACATGCTTTGAAATAATGACTGGTACCTTTGATGATTCATTTGTCTTTCAGGTTGGACGCATGTCAGATCTCTGCCAGCCAGTCCATGAACGTTACAAGCTGGCTATTACTAAAGTGATGGGTAAAAATTTACACGCACTAGTTGTAAAAAACAAGAAGACTTCTCTGGAAGTAATTAATCATCTCAAGATGTTTCATGTACCACCTGAGGTGATACTTCCACTTGATACCATAAAAGTTTATCCAATTCAGGAAAAACTCAGGTTTGTAAATGGAAAGCTTGATATTTTTCCTGCATTGCTAATTGTAGTTTTGTACACTGTTTTTTTTTGTGTGGGGGGGGTGTAGTGTAGGATTGGTTTTGTGGATCAAATGTTTATAGAGCAAATACAGAATTTTGAGACATTCATGCAGAACAATTGTGAAGAGGGGTGAATATATCATTTAAAAGAAATCAAACCCTTGTCAAACTTTTGAGTAATTTTGTATTGTGAGGATTTTAATGGGGAAGTTAAAGGCATTACTTTCCATGACATGAAGGCATACAGTGGGAGCAGAAGAGGAATAGCTCTACTCATTCATAACCTTGGTGGTAGATGGTAGTTGGTGGTTAACATCACGCCCTGCTTGCATTACCCCCTAGGAAGAATCCATGCACCTGTTAAATAGGAGGAGGGCGGGACTCAGAGACAATCTGGATGTTTTGGAAGTCTTCTGCACTGACAATGAAAAATTTCTCCCAGGCTACTATGACTTGTGAACCATAATTTCAGTATCTGCTCTGGTGTCTCCTGTTATTATTCCATATAGAGTTTCATACATATACCTGTATACCAGCTGCAGTTGCAGTTTATAGTTGTTTTGGTGACATAATGTTACTTATTTAGGGGTTTGTGTGAATAAAAGTTCCTTACAATGAAAGGTTTCCATGGATGCCATGAAAAGCCCTTACAAAGCCTTGGACTCCATGGGTAATAATATTTTGTAATTCATTACTCTGATTTATGTTTCTCTAGGAATCTCAGGATGCCATCAGGGAAACAAGTGAGGTTATTGTTTGATGTAATTCACTGCAAAAACCAAATTATTGAACGAGCTGTCCAGTTTGCTGTTTCAAATTGTCTTGTGTGTGACACTACGGATACTGCTAGGCAAATAGCTTATGAACTGGACACCAAAGTGAAGTATAATGTATGTAAAACTATTAAGTTGTAGAGTTGTAGCTTATTTAGCTTTACATGTAAATTATGGGTGCTAAAATTATTTTTACTTGTTGAAATTAATAATAATTGTCAGCAGTGAAATAATTGATTGAATGGAAGGGGAATATGGAAGGCCTTAATAAAGCCTCCATTACTGCAACTTTGTAAAGCTTCTTACTTGCAGGTGGCTGGGAAAGGATCTTTAGATTCAGGGACTGGGTCTAGTGGACAGAAATTCGGAAACTGATTGTATACAAAACAACTATGTACATTTGGTGCATATTGCACACCGAGTGTAATTAAGATAAACTTTAAGAACTTTAACCGGCTTGCTGTATAATATTATATGTTGTTTTAATCTTTTGATCTTTTAGTGACATCTTCATATAACATTTGATCTCACCTTAATAGACTTTGTAACATTAGTGTACAAAGATACTCCCTGATGATGATGCTTACACATCAAAACATGGAGTGTATTAAGGAGGAGAAAAGTGTTAGTATCAAATATTGTGCATTTGTTGGTTAATAAAAGAAGAAACCACAAAAATGCATGGTACACATCATTTCAAGATTAACTTTTATTAATTTTAGTAGAGCATGTACCTTCCTAACTTTGTTCTGTATTTGTATTTTGTTCTATAGATTAGCAAAGTTTTTAGGTCTTAGGACTAGTGTTTATCACACTGATTTCTGCAGTGAATTTAAACCCTTCTCTTTGATTCAGGAGGAAATATTTTTTGATGTCTCCTCATCCTTCAACCAAGCTGAGGATGTTACTATACTTGATGGGCAAACACAGACCAGCAGACTGGAGCTACTGTGGAGATTGTCTTATTTTGCCTATACTTACAATGAAATAGCAGTCAGGCTCGAAACAGTAACACAAAACACTACTTGTACACAGGAAATATGAAGCATGAAACAAATAAACTTTATTTAATGAGAGACAGAGATTTTCTGAGCTGAGATTCATCTGTGCAATAGCAGGGGAGTGTGGGAAGCCAACTTGGCAGCCACGTAGTTTCATTCTGACACATTAGAACCAGTCACATAAGGTCATAACAATGGTATTAAAATGGGTTATCACAAAAGGCCAAAATCCTAAACACTGACATTTACAAACTTGGAAACTGTACTCTGTAATATTTGTGCCAACTACTGCGTTACTTATTTTGTCTAACACTTTTTAAATGGAACCATACTTTTCTGCCCTTAATGGGAGAACAGAAGTGTTTAGACTATTATTAAATTACTGAATGTTCTGCAGGTTGTTTCATTGGATGGCACATATTATCAAAAGGGAGGCATAGTGTCAAGTGGCAAAGTAAGTCTGCAAGAGAAAGCAAAACGCTGGATGGCGGAAGAAATTCTTCAAGCACAAAACAGAAAGGTATGTTAAGTAATTTCAATAATTACATTAAACATATTTATGACTGATGTTGATTGACATAATCACATTTTAATTTCTGCAGGTGAATCTGCGTGAAAAGTTACGAGACTTACAGAAGCAATCCAGAATGGTTCCAGAAACGGAGAAGATCAGTGATGAAATATGCAGCTTAGAAGTACACTTGAAATATGCCAAGAAAGACAAAAACAGGGTGGTATGTAATGGGTATAACTGGTACAATAAATTAACAAAATGTAACTAACTTGTTATGAACTTAAATTCCAGTTGAAGTGCAGAAGAAATTACTGTTGTGTAGTGCAGATTAAACATATTATTCCATCATATTCATAACCTAACAGTGTTTAATATACTGTCATGACGTTCTGGTTTTTTTTTTTGAAACAAATATAGAGTTCAGCCCCAATATTTTTCTTTCCTGGTGTATGTACTAGATTTCCCTTTCAGTTCAGTTCAGTTTATTCATTTCCATCAAATCCATTACAAGTCCAAGAGACCTATTGGATATAGAACTAGTCATAGTACAATACATACACAGATATTTATGCAGAAAGATTCATTTTACAAAGTAACAATTATAATTCAAGATGGTAATAAAATGACATTAATATATGGTTATTTGATTGATTTAATTTATATGATTGGTCAATCCATTTCCACAATTGCATATGATACAGACCTCGTCATTAAAAATATACACAGTCATTCTACATTGTATATTGTACATGATAAGAGAAATAGAACGTAGTTTTTTTATGAAGACAATTCTTGACTGCCCTGTGTCAAAAATACTGAACAGTATTTTATACATAATAGCAAGACATATGCAAATGATAGAAATATATCAGCATGAATACAGTAAAATTTAAATAGACTAGAGTAATAGTATGAGGTACAAATTTAAAATGAAATACAAGATTAAAAAAACAGTATAACAATCAATTTTACAAACCCCATAGTACATGTCAAACAGTCTAAAATTACCCATATTAAAATGTCTTTAAAAACAATCATATATCCCAACACTAGTAACATTGGGGTTTAATGGGTACATGTCACAGTGGTCTAGTGAAATGCTTACTCTTCCATCATGAGTATGGAGGTAGCTGATTCATTCAACATATTTGTAGTTGTTCACCAAACTACTTGATGTTACATTCCAGAAGAACATAACTGTGATAATCATCACAATGAGGATCTCAGATCTCCCTTGGTAATTCAAGTGTTTATGGCAGAGGAGTATAAAATGGTTGATGAAGCATTGTAACACTTTTCTATGGAAGTTATGAAAAACCACATAAACCTTAACCCAAAGATATCGAAAGCAAAAGTCTGTCATGTTAGGACAGAATTGGAGGTTTGAACTGAGGTACTGTGTTGCTGACTGTACCTTCAATTATGTGCATTATGCCAAAGTTAAATCTCTGGAGCTTATACATCAACCCATCAGATTGTCTTTTGTTATCTGTAACATATACATCATTACAACTGCATGTGTGGTATCAAGAATGAGTTCTGTGACTGAGGTCGTCAGACCACATGATGTTTCATCACAGAAGACTGTAATCTTAGTATTTATTATTTTGAGACTCACAAATGCCTATGTGTGAAATATATGAATTTTATTGTTGTCATTTGTGAGTGACAGACGGCAGAGATACTGTATTACTGTTTTCGTTAACTTTGTTTATAGGTGGACAAAGCTGCAGAATTGCAGTTACAGCTTCAAGAAATGGATACTCAGTCTGCAGCTGTTGATGTAAGTTGTGATACTTCCTGCTATTAATGGCACATTGTACCACACTGTTCTCAGCACTAACTGTGTTTGTGTCTTTTGATAGTCTCTAGTTGCAGATCGTCAACAAAAAACACTGGATCGTTGTAACAAGATACAAACAATTAAAAATGAGATTAATATAGTTGAGGATGGTATATTTGCTGACTTCTGTCAAAAGATTGGTGTAACATCCATTCGTGAATATGAGGGAATTGGTCTCAGGTAATTTGTATTTAGAATCTGCTAATATTTATGAGTTTCTTATTAATATATTAATATTTGAAATGTGAGTTGAATTGTCACAGACTCTCTTTGTATGAGTATTCTTAAGTGAACACATAGCATGTATATTATGTGCATTAATGTAAGACAGACTTTGTGATTGAGTCATATGGAGGGAAATAAAACATGCATTTTATTAAACAGATTATACCAAGAAAGAGCAGAGAAGAGAAATGAACTCTCTACACACAAGCAAAATATTTTGACACAGCTGGAGTATGAGAGGGAGAAGCTCAGTTCTAGTGAGTATCTAGAGTTACATGACAGTCAACATGCAACAGCACTGAGTTTCAAAGGGTGATGGTAAAGGCAGAAGTTAAAGTTTTCCATCTACATGCTATGAAGTCATTTAAGGGAGCAGAAGTGTAGCTCCACTAATTCTTAACCTTGGAAATAGATGGAGGTGAGTGGTCAGCCTCATGCCCCATCCACTTTAACCCTCACAAAAAAAAAAAACCCAGTTCCTGTGAATAGGAGACTGAGTGGACCATAGCTGATCTCAACGTTCTGAAGAAGAGAGATGTTCTTGCTCCTACTGGGATTTGAATTCTGGATCGTCCAGTCTGTAGCCAAGTTGCTATACTGACTATGCTTTCCAGGCTTTGAGAGTGTGCAGATGTGTACTTGGTAATGGAGTACAAAGAGCTTGTATTACAGTCTTCTCAGAAGATTTAGTCATCTGGCATGTGATGCAACATGGTTTGTTAGATAGACATAATTATTTTGGAGGAGACTGCTGCTCCAGTGTCTGGGTAAGAGAAGTGTGTTCTTATTTGAAGATGGGAAATGAATGGTTCACCCTGTACCATGCGATGAAGACAAAGATATATAACTCTAATTTCTCTCTTTAACCTTGACCCTCGAAGTGGGTGGGTGGTCCACACCACACCCCAGACGCTTTACCCCCTGGAATGACCTTGTGTCCGTTGTACAGGAGGCTGGGTAGGCCCCAGGGCCTCTGGATGTGGGTGGAAAACTGAAAGTTTGATCTGTATGTACCTGTTTATGTGATGTTACAACCCAGTTGTCATGAGTACATCAAATCCCTTGTCAAGTACACAGAGTTTGTGCTTCAGTTACTGATATACAATCATCATAAATGAACCATGGACGTATCTTTATTTTTATTGTACCATTCAAAATATAATTAATATGAAAGTGTTTCTGTACTGTTTCAATTTGATGCATGGCCTCTTCTGAATGGCAGTTTGCCTGAGTTAAATTTCATTAATACTTCAAACAGTTTAATTTCATTAGGAAGGTACACAGCTCTTTAGTATTATTAGACTTTTGTAACATTTGAAGTCCTATCAAAGTTCAAAACAAGGGGAACATATTAAAAATAATTTGAGATTGACACCTAACATTTCAACATGCTGAGTCTTTCACACTGTGAGTATTTGTGACTTTCTGAACCAGTGAGAAATATAAATAATTACTAAGTGTGTGGCTATGGCTGACATTCCTCTATGTCTTGCACTGGGTCTAATTTGATGATATGATATAAACCATGAGAATACTTCAGTGAATTCCAATGTAAAGACCTTTACATATAACAATTATCTTGTTGTGTGCGTACAGGATAAACAACAGGAAGTGAAAATGGATGACTTTTTTATTTCAGGTACTGGTATCTTGAAAAAGAAGTGGGAATTAAATGAACTAAAAGCTCAATTGGAAACAGCAAAACGTAATGTACAGGAAGCTGAAGAAGAAAAAACAAGTCACACACAAAAATTCGAGGATTTGAAATTAAATCATCAGAGTGTGAAGAAAACATTTTTTTCTGCTGAAAGAAAAACAGTTAAGGTGTGATATTTATTCTCAGTTATCAGAGCTGGGCATAAGAAAATATGTCACAAGTTTGTTATGTCTTGGTAGGATATTGCCTATAGTACACTGAATTATGTCCATCACATGATAACATGGTGACTCTCTTTTTTTTTAATTTTATATTTTTTAATTTCACTTTTTCTTATATCTTCATGTATCTTTGGTTTATTTCACAAAAATGTCAGTAGCTGAGATTAAATATCATTGAGTAGTAAGAAGATACGAGAATATGAATTGAGAAGTTCATGGATTGATTAGACGTATTATCCCAGCATTTGCCTAGAGCAACTGAGGATAAATATAGAAAATGGGATATAAGTAAGCTAATACGTTTCCTCCAGCACCAAAATGCTTTTATGCTTGAATCCCTGAGGGTTATGATGATAGGTTCCAGCGGGCTACCTATGGTAATTTCTCTACAGAAATCCTCTTCTCTCTCACTTTTTCTGTGTGCTGCGTGCAACTACTTCACATCAAAATTTGCATCACATCTACTGCCTCAGGTGTTAGGTTCTCCATTGCAGCATTTGTAAAAGTCATTGTTTTATTGGCCATTTAGTTTGCTTGGGTTGTAGTGGCAGTCACACCACTGTGTGATAGTGTTGCATGAAAGTTATGTCTAGTTCATAGCATTTATGTGGTTCATCCATCTTAACCACTTCCCACTTTGTTGTATAGGTAAATAAACAAGACTTCTGATAGTGTAACTCACAGTAAGAGTGATCATGTATCTATGTGTACACGTGTGTGGTTCCTTGCTTCCTTTATTCCTAACTTGGGTGGCTTTATTGAGTGGTTGTACACATGTTTCCTAAAAGCGGGCTGTAGATGGAACAACACTTTCTACTGACACACCAATGTCTAAAGCTCTGTTGTAACCAGAGACAGTGGAATGTATTTCCTTGATGTATGGTTGCTTTATTGGTGATTCAAGAAGACAACTGCCATTTCTATTAATTATGAATTATTATCTGTGTCAAAACATTTTAAAGGTAGTGGAATTATTCATGTCCTCTTATAGGCCCATATGCTAGTTTTTGGTCAAACATATACATGCAAATGGGGACTGTTTATTGAGGGCATAATATTTGTTGTAGGGAACAACAAAGAAATGCACTTATCTCCAACAAAAAAGTATGGATGATAATAAGTGGGGATTATTTTCGGCAGCTTTCAGTGCTGGTGTCATTCCCCAAAATATTATAGTATGACAAAGATTATATGTCAAAAGACAGGGTACTTGGTACAGAGGCGTAACATGATGGATGGTTTGTTTAACCATTCAATGAAACTGAGATTTGAATTCAAACCACTACCCAGGGTGGAAGGGTTTTAAATGTACATTCCCCTTAAATGCGTTCACAACTGTATGGTGCACCAAGGTCAGTAGCATGTGAAGATTTGGAGCCTTTACAGGGCACGGAGGCAAGCAATGAAGAATTAATATTTCAAATCTGTTAGTGTCAAGTAAAACTTGGGCAAAGACCAGTTACTTTCATTATTTAAAAATAAAAGAAGGCACTCAGTGTAACTGATGTGCTGTATTTCAGGTGAACTGACTGTAATGGTAAACACAATTTAAAATTTGTGAAAGATTCCAGTAACAAAATGCGTAAAGTAGAACCACAGAACAGCAAGCAATTTAAAAATGTTATATTGTGATCATATGTGTAAGGTGTTACCAACTGTCTGGACCAGGCACAAACCCATAATTGTGCACTCAGGTGGGGTGTGTGTGTTGTAAACAGCCATGGCTATATACCAAGGCCCCACCTTGTGTATATCACCAACAAATCCACTGGCTTGGCTGTCCTTATTTTCCACACTTGCAGAATTTTTACATATCATCACTTGCAGTTTCTCTTCTTGGACTGCTTATCTCTAAAGGTGAATGCTGTATGATTCTTCAAAACATGGTAACTACTTATCAAACAGTGAAAAGACTTGAATCTTCAGTGACACCATTGAACGGACAATGAATCTTGCATGATATTGCTACATCGTACTTGGCCTTCAGTTTCAGTTACCTATTTACCATATTCATTTTAACTGAAGGTACACTTGTATGATAACACTTAATGTGTGAGGTGTATTCACAGTTGGTAGATGATCTTACTTGCAGGCTAAAGACGATGTTAAGAGACTCGTAGAGGATATAAAGGAGGGTTCGTTGCAGCTGAGTAACATGAAACTGAAGATTGAAGATTTGAAATATGCACATCACAACCTGCTAATACAGTGCAAGGTAACTTTTCGCCTTAGTGTTGACTATAGCACAATTATCAACCAGAAATTTACACATTTTACAGCGTGAGAATTTGAGCAGAGTGCCTTGCAGTGGATAAATTTGGAACTGTAGACTAAAAATTAAAAGTTATGGGAATTTTAAAAAATGGGATGTTATTTTACTCATAGTTTAACAATTTGTTTTCACTGCTGTGGACCACACATAGCTTCTCCTGTGGGTGTGTGTACAACTTAATCATGCTGTAGCTCAGGTGACCAGTCACTGGGATCTTGCAGCAGATGCTTGGGATCAGTCCCAGGTATTTCATGTGGGATTTGTGGTGGACAAAGTGTCAGTGGGAGAAGTTTATTCTAAGTATTTCTGTTTCTCCTGTCATTTCTCATTCCAGCAGTGCTCCATATTATTGGTCTCTTATCCAGTGCCAGTACTGCAGGCCCTTTAGTAGTTGCAATTTCTAGGGATTTGGGTTTCACGAAACCCCTAGATTGAAAGCAGTAGACTTATAGATAACTTAATGTGGTTCATCCTATTGTATTGAAATCTCAATATTGACAATATATTACACATAAAGATGTACATTCTTCTTGATGTATAATTGTGTGCAGTCTGAAAATAGCTTGATATAAGTTGAAATATGTAGCTGCGATTGCATTTTGATTATAAAGAACTGTGTCTGATGTCTGTTTATTGAATTCCTTATAGAAAATAAGAAATTAAGAGTATCACGATTCTACAGTAATGCTCACCCAGTCATATCACACATATCAATTAGAAACTGGTCGAACATTGGTTTATAGTGGAATGCTATTTGTCAATTTGTGTATTACCTGGCTATTGTGTTGCAGTTGTACTATTGTGTGTGTGTGTGTACACATATGAGCACAGTGCCTGTGCATGTATGTGACATAAGAAGGATAGTTTTAATTTTACAGGCTTAGTAGATGCTGACCAGCAATGTGCGTACTGAAGAAAGGCTGACGTGTAATATGTCATGTATCATTAACATGTTGTATGTTAGGAGTTTTAAGACCTCATAAAATGTATGACACAGTTCTCTAGATTGTGAACTTGTGTAGTTTGGAAGACAGGTACCGACATTTTGGAGGAAATTTGTCTCTCCATCTGAGATTTCACATTGCAGAACACCGTGTTCACTGCTATGAGGCATATGCCATGAAATTGTTACAGTATTATAAGTTCCATGATGATGATGATGATGATTATGATGCTGATGATGATGCAGTTTGTGTTATGACAGGTCCATAGTGTCTCCTAAATTGATTTCTCCATGCAGTGCAATTTAGTGCCTCTTTTTCAGTTTCCACTATCTTCTCGTTCCTTAATGTGATCCAGTAGCTGCATACATCTTATTTCTCATCTTTCTGTCACTTCTGTTCTTCTGTCTTTCCTTCAATAACATGTTTTAGAAAGCGGTTCCTATGCAAGATGTGACCAATTCAGTTGGCCTTGCTTCTGCCTGTTGGATGTAAGATGCTCCTTGCTCCTTTCCCCCTTGACTCTTAGTAACAGTTTCTTTTTTTTGACGTTATCACGCCAACTGATCTTCTCCATCGTTCTACAGCACAACATTTCATAATTTTCGAGGTATTTCTGATCTATTTTCCGCAGTATCCAAGTCCTTCAACACATTTGGTTTTTGTACACTGCACACTGGATGTTATCATTTATCACAGTTTTTTTAAACTACTTTTGGCTAATATAATGTATATAAGTAGAAATACCATCATAGTCAATGAAGCATTTTGATAGATGCAGCAGGCTGTCTCTAAAATGTCAGTACAAATTTACCAATCTATATGGCGTCACACTTCAGAAGACAGTAATCTTCATACTCATTGCCATAATAACCTAAATTCTTGTTCACAGATGCAGAAAAAGGAGGTTGTGATGAATCAGGATAAAGAGAGTAATAGCAAATGTTGTAGCAGAATTATCTCTAATGATGTTAACTGGATATTTATTTCTGTTCAGGTTCATGGATTGAATGTTCCTATGAAGTATGGGATGATGGCTCACATTCATGGATCACAGTCATCCCTAAATGAAGGCTCATCTATGTCTCAGGCAGCAGAACAGGATAAGAGAATGTATGTTTATTCTAGCAGGGAGCTGTGTGAGATTGAGCTTCCCATAGCAATGTTGCTAAAGGTTAAAGTCTACAGGGATATTATGCTATGTTGACTGGTAAACAGAAAGTATTTAGGAGTCAGCTTGGCTTAAAATTTCAGATGACTTGAATTTTTAGCCCTGTCAACAGATGATCACCTAAATTCTGCAGGATAATTGATCATTTTACTTTCCATAATTTTTGTGTTGTTCTCATTGTCTAACAACATTGTATATACACATTTTGTTTTCTGAAATTAACAAAAATAAAAAAGTAGGCTTCGCCCTGTAACATACCATGAAGGCACAGATGGGGAGTAGAGGTATATCTTTGCTCTTTCTTTGACCTCAGAACAATATAGGGGTGGATGGTCAATGCCACACTCCAGCCACTTTACACCTGTGAAAGACCCAGTACCCACTGTCAGGAAACTGTGTGGGCCCTAGAGACTTTCTAGATGGGCATGAAAAACCTCATCCCTACTGGATTTTGAACCATGAAGTGTCCAGCGCATAGAGTTGCTATACCGACTACACTATCCCAGCCCACCTGAAATTGTGAAGCACTTGCTGTATGAAAGTGTCTATTGGAAACAAGTAGCAGCTTTCAGATTACGGAAGTCTCTTGGCTAATATAATAAAGAGAATGAACTATGGGCATGTGTTAGTGAGTGAATAGTGGAAACAATAGCTCCTATTTAAGGTAAAATTCAGATAAAAGTGTGAATGGCTGAAATTTGTCAGCCAGGTTAAATGTACAAATTGTTAGTGAAGTGTAAGATAGGTATTCTCAAAGTGCTTCATGCTGTACTGTGGACAACCAAAGTCGCAATAATTCAGTAATATGCCATGACTACAAATTTCAGCTCACTGTGCCTGACTTGTTTATTTATTTATTTATGTATTTTCCCAAACATGTTTTGGCAATCAAATGACCATCACTGGATAAACACATCAATTACTCAAGGGGCATTAATAAGATTTTATATTAATCACAAGTATATTAATGTACATGTGTGGGTTGTGTGCAGTATAAATAGATATTTTGATTTTAATCCTAAGGCATGTACACAGTCGTTATAGTCTGGACAAAACTTTTGTTAAAATCTAAAACTTATTAATTCTTACAGTTCATTTCATTGAAATAATAAAAATGTTTACTCTTGAACAACACAGAGAATGTATCACTTTGCATAGATGTATGTAAAGGAAATAAACAAATGGCCATGTAACACAGAAACTTTTTATAAAATATCAATGTAGCTACATGTTGCGACCTTGCGAGGTCATCATAAGGCTAGTTTTGGAACATTTTAAAAAGAATATACAAATTGCATTACTGGAAATGAGATCTTATTTTTTACACAATAGGTTCAAAATTTGCCTATTTTTTAATACATTAAAACTTTTAATGTAGATAAAAGATAAAAAAGATTAGTTGTACAAAGCTGTTAAAATTTAGAGGTGGCAGGTGTCAGTGAGGACTATGGAGTAGTCAAGCATTGTGGGTTGTCTTATTTTATCTTTTATCTATATTGAAATTTTGAATGTATTAATAGGAGAGATAGAAATTGTGAATATACTGTGAAAATATGAGATCTCATTTCCAGTAATATAATTTATATATTCCTTTTACAATGTTTCTAAACCTAGCCTGATAAACTTGTAAGGTTGAAACATGTAACTGTAATGATATTTTGTAAAAAGTTGTTGTGTTCGATGGTAATGTGTTTATTTCTTTCTAGTACAACACACACTGGGATGCATAATTTGGAAAAGATGTATGTGATCCCACTTTAGTGTGCCTTGTCTCTTCAGTCGATATTTTAAAACACCTTTACCCTTAAAAATTATTGTGTCTGTGTTACATGTTCTTAATTTCTTGTATGTGTTTGTGACATGGAAGCTGATGTGAAGTAGTTAAGTATCTTGCAGTTTTATCAGGTATTGTCACCAATGAATTCCACAATTTGATAAATATGTATTAGTATTTGTGTGTATGATGCAGAATTATGTAAGTCTTGTCCATACAAAATTATGTAAGTAAGAAACTTCTATTATTGGTCTTTAAATTGATAAGGGTAATCCACTTTATTTAACCCATGGATATATTATGTTCAAATGTGTGGTCTAATAGAGTTTAAAAATAACATTTTTTAATTTGCAGTATAATTAAATATGTATCACTACATATACTGTCATGCAGTGGTGTCACGATGTTCCTTGCTTTGTGTTTGTGTAATAACACAGGTGTAGTAATTTTTATATATCAGACATCGATTGAGAAGACAAGGCAAACGAGTCTGCACTCACAAACATCTGTGGCAAACAGTATGTATATTCTATGGGGTGTGGAAAATATACTTTAATTGCTTCCTTTGCTGAGTAAATATTCTGCTTATTTGAGTGAAATGACTTGCAGGAAGTGATGATTTTTTATCAAAACTACAATTATTGCAGGCTTCTCTTTGGACTGAAATCAAAGTATATATTTAAACTATACACATCTCATGTATATAAATTAATATATGTGTGTGTGATTAACCCTTACACTGCTAATGTGGAAAATATGGTGAGCTAATAATGCCAGCAAATGGCAGATGGGATTTAATTTGGCCTTTAAAGGGTTAATGTAAAACCTTGGTAATATCCTTGAGTACTTCATAAGTTTCTCTAACAATGGCCATTTAATACCAAAACATGCTGGGGACAATGAATATGCCAATAAACAAATAAGAAATACAAAAACTTATATGTTCAATCATGGTGTAATACTGAATTATTGTGGAATTAGGTAGCTTCACCATCTGGTACATTTTCTGATGATACCACTTCAAAAACTGAATCTCTGCTAGTATCAGGTGTTGTGCTGTTAGTGTGTTCAGAAATAAATATGTACAACACAAAGTTCATGACTTATACTTGTATGTCATCAGAAGCAGATGATGGTAGTTAGAACTGAAAGAGAGGGCATACGTTCCATCAAATACATGTCCTGAATGTTATAGTAAATATGCATTTTCTCCTTGTAATTTATTTGTGCCAGTGGTTGGAAGAGAAGAGGATTTTTTCTTTATTTGCAGGAGTTTAGTTGATTATAGTCAGCTTTCAGAAAGCCTTAAAGAAGCAAGTGACATGGAAAAGGCAGTGCAGGAATTGAATTCAAAGATTGAAGATATCATGTTTAAAATCAAGACCAAAGAACCCAATATGAAGGTAAAATTTTATGGCAATTATATAGTCTGTATTTTTGTACTTGTATTGTTGTGTAACAATATGGATGTGAGGTAAAACGCCAGTAATTTTTAATCTCAGCATCAGTTGACCAGCTTCATATGTGGACTACGATTATGAGGCTGGGTCGGTCCGAGAGTGGGTCTAGAAGCTCTGAAGGAGGAAAATTCCCCTGCTGATGAACATGGAACTGGCCTGTAGCCTAGCCCCCAACCCCAACTGAGCTATTCCATATGTCCAGAACATTTTATTTTGTTTCGCTCACTACCAGTTAGACTCTTACTAGCGCTTTTTAAGTGTTTCAATGACCTGCTGCATTTAGTACAGAGGTCTGCTAAGTCAGCACTTAATTGACACACATTTTTCTGTAAAATCCACAATTTCAGAATGAGAATTTTTTTTTAAAACGCATATACAAACCAATGTTTTATGCAAAACCACGGAACCTTATCAACAAAAACAATGTTTTATTGATCCAATTGTGTGAATTATTAATATGCAACAAAAATCGGTCCTGAAATTTTGTGATCAGCCCTGGAGGCACTATATGAAATAATTTTACATTGCACATCTCTTTCCTTTCTGAGGTAAATGGATTTACCGCTACTGCTGCTGCTGCTGCCGCCGCCGCCGCCCCTTATAATAATAATAATAATAATAATAATAATAATAATAATAATAATAATAATAATAATAATAATAATAATAATAATAATAATAATAATAATAACA
>Ga0209755_10004508_pt1 | contig 16440 bp, 14 predicted proteins | sample TergutCo191P1_FD_187301 | JGI IMG/M metagenome (GOLD analysis project Ga0209755, IMG submission 187301) | Cornitermes sp. P1 segment gut microbial communities from Petit-Saut dam, French Guiana - Co191P1 (SPAdes) (version 2) | ecosystem: Host-associated > Arthropoda: Insects > Digestive system... | reverse complement strand
CTGGCAAACCCCCCCATAGAGTCATGTCATATAGGCCAATTAGTCTCCTCCCCCTCATGTCCAAACTTTTTGAAAGACTCCTCAAACGCCTTCAAGTGGATACTAACATCAACGAATTAATCCCTCCTCACCAATTCGGTTTCCGGGAGAAACACTCGACCACGCAACAATGCCAACGAATAGTACACGAAATCCTCAAATGCCTTGAAGAGAAGAAACTATGCACAGCCGCCTTTCTCGACATCCAACAGGCCCTTTGACAGAGTATGGCATGATGGCCTTCTTTATAAACTTTAGACTACTCTTCCCACACCATACTATCTTCTCCTCAAATCCTACCTTACTGAACGATATTCCCATATAAAATTTAACGCATCAACCTCCAAAGTCTTTCCCATACACTCCGGAGTCCCTCAAGGTAGTGTACTAGGCCCCTTATTATACCTCCTTTTCACAGCTGATATCCACACCAGACATGACACCATCATCGCCACATTCGCAGAAGACACTGCCATACTGGCTAGTAATCCAGATCTGTACCTCGCAACCCAAAGTCTCCAACAACACCTGGATCATCTCGCTGTTTAACTTCATACCTGGAGGATCAGGGTCAATGAGACTAAATCAACCCAAGTAACGTTTACTAACCGGACCATTGACTGCCCATCTGTTATGATCAACAACGCTCAACTACCGATACAATCAGAAGTCAAATACCTGGGTCTCACCCTTGATCGCTCGCTCACTTGGAGACCGCACATAACCAAGAAGAAGGCCCAAATCAACCTGAAACTGCGGCAAATGCAATGGCTCATAGGACAAAAATCCAACTTATCAATACACAACAAGCTTCTGCCCTACAAAGCAATCATCAAACCCATATGGACCTACGGCATACAACTCTGGGGTTGTACCAAACCATCCAACTCACAAAGCATACAGTATGTGCAATCAAAAATACTCCGTATGATCTACGATGCGCCATGGTATGTAATAAAACCCTACATGAAAGCTCCACCACAACCCTCGTGGAAGACGAAATACTTTGCCTAACTCAACATTACCTCTGCCAATTATTGGGCCACACAAACCAACTAGTGCACCATCTTCATACCCCCCCAGCAACTCGAAGGCGCCTACGCCGTCGATGGCCAACGGGCTCTCTGCCCTAATCACGGGATAACCGTTCCACGTCACCACTCTACCCCTTTTTCAGAGACCCATCATTGGACGGCGACTCCCCTCACCGTATAGCACTCATCCTATTTACTTATAGCTTCTGTAGCAGATTGTAAATGTACAAATAAATAAATAAATAAATAAATAAAAAAAAACTGTGATACTGTATCACATAGGTACCTTGTCACCACAAAATGATGCATCCTCCCACTGTGGACTAAGGACAATGCTTCAAAATACGAATCATTTGAAACAAATATTCCCAATAAACTGTCACTAACAGCTGATATGGAAAGACAACACTAGTGTGTTATAAAATATTACAAAGGTCTGAGACTTTGACCAGTTCTTCAAAGCAATAAGAAGCATATAAAACATGGCAGGAAAACCTCAAGGTATGGATGAACTTTGGAGACATAAGCATAGATGAGAGGGTCATATTGAAACTTATCTTAAACAAACATGTTGAAAGAGTGGATAATGGATACAATTTTGTTGGGACAGTGTCCCAAGGTAGGCTCTTGTGAATACTGCAAGGAAGTTCCAGTTTTCATAAAAGGCTGGAAATTTTCTCAGCAGCAGAGTGACTATCACCTTCTCCAGAATGACCCTGCTCCAGAAAGTGATTCTGTCAGTAATTCACGACAATATTAAAATAAACAAACAATTAAAATAAGGAAACAGTGAAGAAGTTATGTTGGGTATCAGCACCATTCAGGTGTTAAAAATTATATGCATAAGTTACAAGCATCAGAACATAAATTGTGTAAACAAAAAGTTTAATAATGTACCTCTATCCAGGATATATTAATAACCAAACTATAATCCTTAAAACCTTCACATTGTCGGTCAATTTTTAATACTCCTGGTTCACATATGGAATGTCCTAAGTTCAATTACTGACCTATGATGAAAATATTTTGACAGGGTTGTCATTTATTTCACTGGTCTCTCTTCAACTATGTTGCTCTCCCCATCCTTCCCAATATATCACTTACAATCGTCCACCCTCTCAATGCTACATAACCTACAACACTGGAAAGTCATACTTAAAAAATTAAAAAGCAAACAATAAACAGTTACTCACACAGGCACTCCAGGTGGAGGATCCCATACACATTCTCCAGTTGTCAGATTGGCATACATGTGCTCTTTAGTGCGTGGCTCTATAATTTCCACCCACTCCATCCTGAAGTGAGGATAATGAACACAAGCTTAGTACAAGCCCAGTAACAAGAGAAATTCATAAAGTGTACAACAAATTATGAAAAACTACAATAATTGGCATAATTTAGTAGCTTCCTTATTAGTCATATTTCACAGTACATGACTGCCAGCAAGCATAACAGTCTTCATCTGCCCATTCATTGACTAGCCAGAAGCAAATGTGCTTCAGAAAAACATATGGGGTATGGCTATTCAAACAGAAAACATCAATTAAAATTCTGGCATATCCTGCAAATAGTGATAAGCATATGGTGGGAAACCTTCCACATTTTTTTACATAGAAGACACACAATTATATTTCTTAACTACCTATCAAACTGGAGGTATGCGGTGGCATAATTAGTTGAGCCACAGTGCTACAAGCCAGATGGTCAGGGTTTGATTCCCAACAGGGTAATTGGGAATTTTCATTGACTTAATCCTTCCAGATGCATAGTGACCCTGGAGTCGACTCAGCTCCTGAAAGAAATAAGTACCAGGAATACCTCCTGGGGGGTAAAGCCGGCCAGTGCATAGGGCTAACAATCTTACCACCGTCACATGCCAAATGTCTAGAAATTCTGGCAAACTTATGCTCCTGGAACCCTAAGGGCCTGTCCAGGCCTGTAATGGGATAGCTTTATTTTATTTATTTATTTTTTACACATTAAAATAATATTAAATCAGATCAGATCTATATCCCCATACACAACATGAGTTTCTGCACAACACAGTAACAGTATGCTTAATTTCAGGCTTCTGCCTCAGTATAAATGACGGCTTTGTTCTTCTTGGATGTAACACAGCAATGATTTGTAGTTAGTTATCAACATTTCATGACAACCTATTCCTCCCATCTTCAAGGGACAAGCAGTCCAAGCAGAAAGCCAGGAACAGTTAGCTGCATAATTATACAGGGAATGGTGTGGATGGTAAGTGGTTCCCAGAGAACATGATGGTAGCCAATTGGGTTAGTGCAGTGCGGAGAACTCATAAGGGGGAAGCAGAAAAAGGAAGTAGGGCTGCCTAGGAGGTGCTCTGAAGGAGTGCCAGATCCACAGTCATGTAGGAGATATAGTTTAACATAAAGTAAGTTGTTATACAATACGGAATACTATGTACAATGAAGCAATGATTTAACTATCTTAAAAAGCACAATCTTAACCATTAATGTAAAGTTATCACTCTCAGTACCCTGCTATCAACAAAACTGTGGGATATGAAAATGAAGAGAATCAGAAGCTACAAAACAGAATTTCAGTGCCAGTTCTCTGTTTAAGCCATTAAACTATCAAAAAAAGAACAAATTCTATTTTGTAGTACAGTAAAACAGCAAGCTGCCCTTTAATACATTTTGAAGGTATACAGGAGGAGAAGAGGTACAGCTTCACTCATGCTTAACCTTGGCACTAGAGGGAGCTGAATGGTCAGCCTCTGGCCCCAGTCACTTTATTCTAGGAGAGAGAGGGCCCAATGCCCACTGAACAGGAGCCTGGGTGGTCTCCGGAGCAGGCCTCAACATTTTGGTCTAGGTTACACGGATTATGATGGATGTAACACTAAAAATTGTATTATGTGCACTAAAATCAAGCTCCTTGATGATAATCACCACTACCACAAGGATATTTTATATTGTTTTGAAATTCTATCAGAGCTTACTTGTTTGACATATTTTTTGCCATTTCCTTCAGCACAATGCATATGATGTTACTTCCAAAACATGAAATTCTGTAATTTTTTCTCCACTTCATTCATGCAAGTCCTTAATTTTTACGACAAAAAATACTGCACTAGCAAGTACATTATATACTGATTTCTTATATAATAATGGTATCAATTAAATTCCTCCCAAAAGAATGAGTCTACTGTGTATGGACAAAGATTTAAAAAAAGACACAATTCAAAGACAGCTAGACAGACATATGAAGTATGATGCAACTGTCACCTGGATATCACAACAGAAAAACAAAGTCAATTCTGTTCAAATTTCCATCCTGAGGAACCAGTAGATTTGTCACAGCACTTCTCAAGGTCAAATTTTTCATAGTCACATTCAGTGCACAGCTAAAGACCCATCACCATCCCAGCAGAATTACGACACAGTACAGGTGCACCTATGCTAAATTAAGCACTGCACCATAAAGACAAATGCGGTGTTGTGAGCACAGTATGCTTTACAATGTGGATGTTTAAACCACAGCCAAAAAAAATAAGAAATTGATATGACCCACTCAATAGGAATCTGGATGGGACCTAGAGCTGATATAGATGGGAAGGTGAAGAGACAAGTTTCCACCACCGTTGGGAAGAGAACCCTAGCAGTCCAGCACGTATTCCAGTCACCATACTAACCGAGATACCTCAGATCAGGATAACAGGACCCAGAATTGAGTGAAACAATGATGTTCAGCCAATGCAGAATAAATTAGGCACCAAATTTTTGGTTATCCTTTATATATACTGTAGAAGCCCTTCACACTGGAAGCTGATATTCCAGAGTCCTGATACCTTGGCAGTAGAGGCAGATCTGAGGGACATATTAAAAAAAGGCCTACAAGAGAGGCTCAACATTTACTGTACCACCTGACCCTTGTCTCCTACTTCATCAATTTCCCAAGCTATAAAGACTCCTGACCCACAGTCTCTTGGTCTTTAGCATCCCTGAACGGACTCCATAAACGACAGAACAGTACCCTAATGCTCCTGGACCAGCACCTGAAGGAGATATCTAAATGGAATGCTCCTCTGAATAGTTGTGTGGCCCAAATATATGACCATTAACAAAATATCACCTGTAAGAACTTTTGCTAGTATAGGCAATGTTTGATAATCCAGAATATTTAATAATCTGACAACTGTCCAATCCTGTGGGTGCAGATTAAAGGAATTCTACTGTAGTTTTGCTTACTATCTGCTTCCATCTGCCTTTTAAAGACTAAACAGAAGCACTATAAGAAATTATGTTTATGTTAAATCACATACAACAGTCTAACAGGACAATAGAGTCACCATCTGTTCACTAAAGCATCATACTATGGTGTCAGAAGCTCCACAGCCTCCTGGATGTAGGAGAAACATAAGAGTGAGGCCTACTCATGTGACAACTGTTGCCATGGTACAGCAGTAAGTATTACCTGTTTTGAGTGTGTGTTCATAGCTTTAGACAAACAGCATAAAATGTGCATGTGCTGTATTACACTGTCAACTGCAGCCAGTCTAGCTCTATCATATTTTCCCACATTAAATGACGAATGGCACAATTTTCACAAACATACTTACTGCATGTAAAATGTGTGTTTTGATTTTCTTTACAGCTTTTGTCTGAAACATTTCTCATTCTAAGAAGAATTCAGACAGAAATTATCATAAATGTGTGTAAGTCTTCATGTAAACTACCTGTTATTCTTGCCAGATTTTAATCAAACTTGCATTTTCCAAACACATTTTCAAAAAATATTAAAATATCAAATTTCACGAAAACCCATCCAGTGGGAGATGAACTGTTCCATGCTGAGTGACAAACAGGCATGACAAAGCTAAAGTCCCTTTCTACAATTTCGTGAGCATGTCTAAGAATGATTTGTTTGGCATTCATGTTTCCCCATCAGCATCTTAATTTTAAAAAATTATTAAATGTATAAATGACCAACAAATGCACTTTAATTTTATGATGTATTTTTATTTATGATACCTTCAGCAACATGTTTCAGCCAGTAATCCAACCACCTTCAGAGTGATGTTTTTAATACAAGAATATAATGTAGATAAATGTGTCGCAATCACTACATAATATTAAAAATATATAAATTTCAGTTAAAATTTCACTTGTGAATAATAATGTAAAATAATATGAGTTCCAAGTAGTGCACCACACAGACAACACATCACCTACACCCTGGATTAGAACTCACCATATATCTGCTGTATACATCACTCCAGAAACACTAAATAACTTTAACTTGCACTATTTTATAATTATCCATTCTTAACATATATTATTTTACATTTTTATTCAAAAGTCAAATTTTAACAAAAATTCATACATTTTTAATATTATGGAGTGAATGTGACACATTAACTACAGCTATATTCTTGTATCAAAAACATCACCCTGAAGACGGCCAGATTACTGGGTGAAATATGTTGGTGAAGATATTAGAAATAAAATACATCATAAAATTAAAGTGCATTTGTTGGTTTTTTACACATTTTATAAATCTAATTAAAGTGCATTTGTTGGATGTTCACACATTTTATAAATCTAATTAATGCACGAAATATGGAACATACAAAATAAAAAAGAAAACTGTTGAATAAATAAAATAAACTTGCATTATCACTTGCTACGTTAAGTGAAAATAGCATATGATTTGCAAAAGCAATACATTTCCAATTGTATAATATTTCAAAATGTTCAAATGTGTTTGTTGAGTAATAACACACACTTGCATTATCACTTGCTACATTACATGAAAACAGCATATGCCAAGCAAAAGAAATAAATTTCCAATTATATAATATTTCAAAATGTTCAAATATGTTAAACTATGATGTTGCATCACAATGAATGTGGCTTTCCCTGCAGTTCCACCTCAGCGTGGGTCTCACACGATGCAACTAACAAGTAAATTGTCTGTAGTGAGTAGGAGAAGGGATTTATGAGTGCCTGTTATTACAACTGCATCATAATAGTCAAGCTACAGAAAAACATACTGCCTTGTACTTTGGTCATAACAAGAGGAACACAGTAGTGTTATACATAACAGTACAGTGATAATAAAATACACCAGACCTGCTACAATATTTAACATATTCAACTTAGCCAAAACTTTTCTTACCATGAAAATAAAGTGTATAAACACAGACAAATTTGATGGTTTTGTAACCACCAAAAGGAGTAGACATCAGCATCCACCTGTCTATGGGTGACTTGATAACACAGCTAACTTGTTAATACGCAAACTCATTAGACAACCTCAATTTATGGGCACTGCTACAATTAATCCGTGTACTCCTTAATTGGCATACCCATGATTTAAGACACTGTAATACTTAGCTGTGCAAATGTGTTCAAGATAAAATCAACGTTAATACTACATTTCAGTCCTTACGTTTGCATTCACATGTACATATCAAACTGACACAAAGAAAGGGTGGGTTTCGCCCCTGTCCCAAAGTATCAGATCCCTATGGCATGAAAATAGCAACATGTAAACAAACAGGAATGGCCACACAGGACATTATCAGATAACCATACCTGAATATTCTGACAACTGCTCCTAGAAATATATTCGCTGCCTCAAATACTCGAAATAACATTAATACATACGAATTAATAAAATCACATCAAAGCGAACCACGGCTAGGCCCACTTAATTTTGAGTATTGATTTTGATTTCAAGCACCAACATGAAAACCATAATTTACATCTGATTCGCAAAAAAAAATGTCACGTACCTCTCTGTTGTCATGTTGGTAAACCAAAATCAACTGCTGTACTAATTATCGCTCATAATCACCTCATAATTTTCTACCGACTATTCGTGATCCAAAAACCATCTCCATGCGGCCATTTTTGTGAATCTAGACTACTGCATTCAGGTATACATTTCACCGCAAACATTGTAATTGTTCTGTCGTCGTTTTCCGTAAACACGAGATATGATTTATTACTTAATTACTATGTGAAAGCAAAATTTTCGTCTTCAGTTATGTACCTTTCCTCACATAGTTGACATTGTAAGCAATGTTTTAAACATGTTTTGATTTTACTTGACCGGTTTCAAGAATGACATCATGGTTACATTGTGGTGATAACAGATCGGAGTGATGTATCGTAACGATACATAACATTTCTGAATGTGGTGTCAGTCAGCTGTCACATTAGAACACAGATCATCTAGTGTAGCATTAGAACGATCAAAACAAATTGTTAAAGGGTGAGTGATTTGTTTGTTTTTTTTTTCGTAAAACATAATTAATATTTAGCATATGCTGTAATAAGTAAAATATTTGAGAAACGGGTTAGGGTGTTCAAATGAATAATATGAAATAAGTTTTGAATGAAAGAGATGAATTTGTGTTCTGGACTGTTTATAATTGCAAGGGATTTTTTCAGCCATAGGCTTGAAAAACAGGCCAGGAATTAGTGATTCCAGAGTTTAAAAACAAGGAACGTAATGAGTTATACAGAGAAACACGAAAACATATCGAAGGATGAATGGATGAATCGGCTGGAAAGTTTGCACATACAACGAGCTGACATGAACAAACTCATAATGAATTACTTGGTTACTGGTAAGCAGTGTAATACAAGTTTTTGAACATAAAATGTGATATCAATATTTACTCGTGACTTTATGCTTGTTGTTTTGATAACCTAGTCTGCCTGTGAGCAACTTTAAAATACGATGGCCACGTCAAACTGTTTTATAATTTGGGTTTCATGAAGTATCACCTGTTTATAGTCACTGTTGTGAGAACCCCAGATGTCACGCAAAATATCCGTCATTATTGGTCTCCAATAAACTTAATCCCACTGGCGTAAGTGGTTGCCTCGCTGTAAAGATAAATTCCTCGCTGATTCACGTACTACCCTACAAAGTACCTAATTAGAACGCCTGTGAAAACATAATTGCTGAACTTTAATTTCTTCCTTCACATATTGACATTCTATTTGTGTTTTAATGATGGTAATTTGTTTGGCCACATTAACTGCATGTTATTTTTTTTAATGTACACGATTTCTTTGTTTTCGGATCATTGAAATCAATTGTCTGAAGGCCATTTTTTGTTGGAAAATATTAATTTTTGTACATGACAACCATGTCATGCATTATATTTATATCAACCAATAGTCATCTCTCAGCGCTACTAACACTTGCCTAGTCAAAACTTGACTGATGTAATCACTTTTTACTATGCCGTTATTTATCATCTGTAATTGTTGGTGTTTGTAAGGTTGATGACATGTAGAAAGTGGAGGAAATATTGATTAGTGCAGTAAAAATTGTTACAACGTGTACCTCAGTTAGCTTTTTTTGTAAATATAATTGCAGTATGTGACATACAACAAAAGTTTTGCCATATCTTTACTGATCATGTGTACTAATTTGCATGTACAGCCATAATGAACATGTTGAACACATTGTATCTGGATAAACATAAATGAAAGTTAATAAATTACAGTATTTCTCAAATGTAAAATAGTTATAGATTTTACACATTTTTAGATGTGGCCATTGGTACTATAAATCATGAAAACATAACACGTTGAGTAGGGGGCATACAATATCTGTGCTGCAGGATGCAAAACCTGTGACCTTGCATAATAGTATGGAACTTTCTTTAATGAAACAGAGGGTTTCAAAGAAGCAGCAGAAAAGTTTCAGCAGGAATCTGGTATTAGTCCATCCATGGAACTCGATTCTTTAGATGACAGAATCCGAATAAGAGATGCAATTCAGAGTGGACGCATCCAAGAAGCTACTGCTTTGGTTAATCAGCTTCATCCTGAATTGCTGGACAATGATCGTTATCTTTACTTTCATTTACAGGTAATGCACTTAACTCCTATTAAACCTTAATTTCACATGTTGCCATAAATTATTTTTAGTGCAGCATTTAATTGTTGGTGTTTTATTTATTTTATGCATATGCTGCTGACTGATGTAGCCACTGAAGTAATTATTTTTCTGTTTCATCATTAAGTCCTTGAAGACTGTTTGCCTTCTTTTAGTCTGCATGCTTTAATTTCTAGAGTATGCCTTGCAGTAGTTCAAAATTAATAATTCTGCTTTTTAATAATACTTTCCTATGAATCATATCCATTAATTCCTATTTAAGAGGTTAATGGAGTGTGACACAGCTTCAAAATTTTGTACCTTTGCTATGTGTGCAGTTGTGTACAGGAAAATGTTTCCAATGGAATTTGTTGTCATGTTTATGATGTCAAACACTTAGCAAAAATTTTATGTACCTGCCTCCATGACTTGCTGTAGATTTCATGCTGCCATTTTGTTCTTGTCACAGTCCATAAAAAATTTCTTTCTGCCTTGTCAAAAGATTTAGCATCACACAAAAACACGCATGGGGAAGTGAGATATGTATTCAAATTTGTAATCATAGCATTTAAAGTAAAAACACCACTTGGAATACCTAGGCATAAGTGGAGCATGAGATTAAATTTGATTTTAAAGATATATAGTGCAAGGGTATGGACTGGTTTCAAGTGGTTTCAGATCACATGCTAGTCTGTTGCAAGAACGGTAGTAAACACCTGAGTTCCGTGAAAGGCAGTATGTTGACCGACTGAGCAACTGTCAACTTCTCAAGAACTGTGTTTCATCGAGTTAATTATTACTGCACAGAACATGAGTCTTTACATTAAACATCACTAGTGTCATACATGCACAAGATGCCGCAGTGTTTTTTCTGTTCATTTTTCACTGCCGTCATGTCCACCTCTATTCTTAGTCATACTATTCTTTTCCACTTATTTATAAGTACCTGTGAAGTGAAATTGGTTGCAGGAATAATTTTGTAACTTATCTTTGTACACCTTGTATATATTATGTGTAATAAATTAATTAAAAAAAAAACATGCACAAGATGTTTGTGTGGCCACAGTGCGTAACTTATTAATGATGTGGAAGTGAACATTAGAACAGTGGGGTGACTTCTAGTGGCATGATGCTATGCTCAAGTGCCATAAATTTCAGTTGGTTCAGATGTGACTGGGGTCTATAAGCATATGCCATATAACATATGAAAGTGGGCTGTTAAGTGCGATAAGCCTGTGATTACATCTTACTATTGAGAGAAGGCAATTAATCTTCTCTGTGATAAGACATGTCAGAAAATTGGTAGGCCTGCTTGTTAACAAATGGTGAGGTGTTCATGCATTCTTGACATTCTGCCATCTTTATGAAAGATAACAAAGAATTTTGTGTATTACACGTACAGTCAAACACAACTATATTTTTCCTATTAGTACAGTAAGAATACAACTACATGTTTTAGTCCTATATGTGGACCATCTTCAGGTTAAGATTTTAACTTACAGATTAGTTATACAAGATGTGTGGGGCATGTGCCCCACACATCTTGTATAACTAATCTGTAAGTTAAAATTGCAACCTGAAGATGGTCCACATATAGGACCGAAACATGCAGTTGTATTCTTACTGTACTAATAAGTAAAATATAGTTGTGTTTGACTGTACGTGTAATACACAAAATTCTTTGTTATTGAACCAACACAATGGAAATGATGCACTGCAAGTTTATGAAAGATAATTATTTGGAGATCAGTGAAAAGTGCTTAAAGAGTTAGTATTGTCCCCAGAGCTGGAATATAGGGTACATTCACAGTCTTAGTTTATCATATTTCTTTAATACAAAATAAAATTTAAAATGTGAAGGAATAGAAGGCTTTTACAAGAGTTACCATTTTAACAGGTTTCTGGCTGGGGAAAGAAGATTGCTGTAGTTTAAAATGTGGTAGTTAGCCCCTTATTGGACAATATGCTGACCTATGCAACCTTCATTTGCATTGTTTTTACTTGGTTACACTATTTACAAACATTAATTTTCCCCAACTTCTCATACACATTTCTATGCAAATAACCTGTGTAGTTCATGTGCCTATAACCTGTCTGTACCTACTCTTGCATTTCCTCTATTCAACCAATGTACATTATAAGTTATAATATATAAAATTTTACCTATCATGTTCACAGCAGTTACATTTAATAGAGTTAATTCGCAATGGGGAAATTGAAGAAGCTTTACATTTTGCACAAGAACAACTGTCTGAAGCTGGTGAATCAGATCCGACTGTCTTGAATGAACTGGAGCGAACTTTGGCCTTGCTAGCATTTGAGGAACCAAAAAAATGTCCATTTAGGGACTTACTACATCCCACACATCGACAGAAGGTTTGTATGTGTCATTTAAATAATATAGGAGGATCATTCTGTAAGTCCTGGCAGCTTTTATTTTGGGGGGAAGGGGCAGTGTTGGAAATAGAGTATAAATGTTTCAAAACATTTGGCATTTATTTTTAAATGTAACCATCAGATGGCAGTGCATGTACAGGAGGGCACATGCATTTTGTCAACATCCTTGTGTTGGTGATTTTGTTCTGAAATGTTCAGTGCGAGGTAGACCAGATTAGTATGTCAGAAGATGCTGAGTGTGTTTAGTGCCTTCCATTGTCAGAAAACCATCAACATATTCATAATCTACTTTGAAGGTTGTTAAAGAGTTTGTTTGTATGCTTTGTTTCATATTCACTTTGGATGACAAAGAATGGAACTGATTCAGAAGATGTGTTGTTTGCCTTCCTCTTACCATTGACTCATGTATACATACTCCCATCTGATGGTAAGATGCACAAGTGTATGCCATGTGCTTTCAAACGTATGTATTCTGTTTCCTGTGTTGCCACATTTTTGGCCAAAAAGAATAGTTGCTGACTTAGAGAGTGACCTTTGTAATAATATAAAATTGTATGTTATTGTGAATGTATGAGAGTGTGTAGGAATGTAGCTTACCATAACAGTTATTCATGAACTAAAGAGTTTCTGATGATTTCAGAAGACTGGATCATTATCACCACCACCGTGGGAATTTAGTATCTTGAATAACATTAATATTTCAAATGGAACCAAGCAGTATGTTCGGGTGTTATTTATTCTTCAATTAAAGTATTTAATAAACTGCCCTCTAATATAGTTAAAATTTCAAAATGATATAAAAATGTTTAAGTCTGTATTAAGAGATTACCTTGTGAGGAGCGCTTTTTTACTCTGTTGATGAGTTTTGATCTGCCTCACATAATTGTGTTTTGTGATATATTTGATGTCCCTTTAATTTATTTATGGCACATGTAACTATTTTAATTATATTTTTCATGTTACTAGCTTCTAGCAAACATAAATTGCTGATACATTTTATTTGTTTTTAAATGGTATTGTTAGTCAGTATACTTAATATATTTATTTTATCATGATATGCGTAATTAAATTTTTGCTATACTCATGTTCTTAGCTAACCACATTTAGTAAATATCATATTATAAACGTGTGATACAAATTTGTATCGCCTTTATTATTTTTTTGTGTTTTTACTGTAATACCCTGAGTATAATAGGTGTTACTGCTGTATGTATGCTTATGTATATTTTAACTGCTTCTTGATATGCTTTTTATTGATTGTTTGTGTATTTGTTTTTAGACACTGGATGATACATTTGCATCTAAATATCAAATTGTGAACAATTTCATATTCTGTCCACTATTTGGTGGACAATGGATCAGTGAAATGGGAAGGTACCTGTATGTGTGTATGTACGTACCCATAAGGAAGTCTAGTTATGACGTATGGGTTGTTTGTGCTTATGTGTATTAGAAATCTGGTTCGTGAATGGCTGCATCAGTACTGTTTTGTATAATGTTTATCACATAAAAAAAGTGATATTCACTGCACTGCCCTTATATTCACCTTCGCATATCCAGTTATCAGAAATCATTTCAACTTAACAAGTTAGCTGTGTAATAAGAACCAACAAACTGCACACTTTTGACATTAATGTTTTAATTTAGGTATAATGTCTTAGGCATGTTTTGAACATCCAAGTGTTTATCCTTGGGACGACTTGTACTTGCAGTTTTATGGTATTTCTTTCATGCATCCATATAATAATATCCATATATATATATATATATGTATATAAAATCCAGAGTGCTTATATGGATGCGTGAAAGAAGTACCATAAAACTGCATGTACAAGTCTTCCTGAAGATGAACACTTGGATGTTCGCAACATGTCGAAGACACTACAATTAAATTAAAACAATGTAAAAAGTGTGCATTTTGTTGGTTCTTATTGCATAGGTATATCATAATGCATGACTCAAAAAATGTAAAGTTAACAATTTAACTGTTACAGGTGGCTAGTGAACTAAACGCAGCAATACTAAAAATGGAAAATCGAGAATCAACTACACCAAAGTTGTCAAATCTCCTGAAACTAATTCTGTGGGCTCAAGATGAACTTGATAAAAAGAAGATTAAATACCCAAAGATGTCGAAGCTTGCCAATGCAGTAATTGAGAGCCCTAAATGACAACAAGCTATTCCCAGTGAGGAACCTATGGATACTTCCACCTATTACCAAGGGCAGTAGAGATGACAGCTGAGATTGCAGTACTTCTTTGTTCTATGCTATGAATATACTTGTTTTGATGACTTTCATTTTAACAGTATAGCTTCAAGCATAATATATTAAATACAAGAATCCTCATGATAATTGGTTTCTAAATATTTATTATATTCTGTAGCGCATTACTTCAGACATTTGTGAAGAAAATGTGGGACAACCATATACATTCCATGATGGGGAAGGAGAAACATTTAATATAGACAGTTATGCTCAGAGTTGAAATACTGGCCCAACTGCTATAATAGGGTGACCAGATACACAGATATCTTAGTGTTGAATTTTTATGTCTCCTAGACAATGTTGCCTGTATTCTTGTGACTATTGCCATTTCAAAGTTTCTCCTTCCTCACTGGAAACATGCAATTACTGAAATCAAACGTTGTTATTTGACACAAATACTTATAGTATCATTATAGCTACACAATATACATAAATTACACTTCTAATACAAGCAGGTAACTGTCATTTGTATTGAACCAGCCTTTAATTCATTCGTTTGCCTTATTGGCTCCCAATTTTTCCAAAAGCAGTAGACTGTCACAAACTGAAATGTTTATCAAGTTTTACAAAATTATTGCTTTTACATGATACACAATAAACAGCTCTTGGACTTCTCCCTAAAACAAAATGTAGTGTGTATTAATGACAGTAATGATTCTTGTTCCATGGTTGTAGGATACGTTAAAATGATGATTACCCTGCTGCCAGCAGTTTCCTTAATGATACAGTCAGCAACACAAAAGTAAGATTAGAGTTGTGTGAGTTTTTTATTTCACACTGAGTTTAAATCTGAAGCTTTATGGAAGTCCCACTGATGAGTGTTGGAGAAGTAAGGCCCTGATTTTTACTTATAAAAGCCAAAAAATTCTTAACATGAATGAGAAATGGTTTTCACATCATCATACCTTATTTGATGCCACATACATAACAAACCTCAAATCTTCATGCGCGCGCACGTGTGTGTGTGTGTGTGGGTGTATATGTATGTGTATACATGCACATATACAAACACACACACGTTTAGTCTTCCTAATATGTTTCCTCTATGAAATTTGACATTCTCATAGTGGTGTTGCTGAATCATACTGGCAATTCCATTTGACCACACCAGGTAGTTTCTTTGGAAATTTATCCCCAGAAATTGATGTTTTGGTATTGCACAGAACTGTGTTTTTCCTCTGACTAGAAGCCTTTCTGTGTGGGCATGGTGATAGAAGTGTGGAAAAAAGTAATAAATGCGCATGAATATGTGAGGTATCACATTAAATGGGTTAAATAAATGATCGTATTTATTTTGCATCATGCTACTGGTATTTATAAGCAAATCACATTAGAGGCTTTTCAAACGCTTCTGTATAAAACTGTACACTGTGACTTTGGTGTGTGACTTCACATTACAGCACAAATTTAGGCCCTTGAAAAATTTTCCTGATGGAAGTTCAAGTTCTTTAGTTAATCCCAGACAGTTTGTATTTTCATGTCCCATCATCCATTCAAGCCTGATACTTGCAGTTGGTTATCAAAAGTAAGAAAATCTTCAGCTGTATTTACTGGATAAGAGAACAGTATCACTTGCAGAAACCTATAGAATATTTTACATTACATTCAGTGTGACGTGTATTTCAGAAGGGAGTGGCTTCCATTATCTGACGTGACCTTCCTTAGGACTTCTTGTTGCTCTCTAGTGACAGTAATTTACAATGTCTTCACACACAGTGGATCATAAGCAGTGTTAAAATTTTGTTCTGTAATTTGAAACAAAATAAATGTGAAGTTGTAGTCTGAGTTTAAAAATTTGCACATTTTCAATAAATATGTACTTGTAATAA
>Ga0209755_10004507_pt1 | contig 16440 bp, 14 predicted proteins | sample TergutCo191P1_FD_187301 | JGI IMG/M metagenome (GOLD analysis project Ga0209755, IMG submission 187301) | Cornitermes sp. P1 segment gut microbial communities from Petit-Saut dam, French Guiana - Co191P1 (SPAdes) (version 2) | ecosystem: Host-associated > Arthropoda: Insects > Digestive system... | reverse complement strand
TGATACGATTTTCTATATCGCTAATATAGCGATCACGGAGTAAGTCAACGTAGATAAAGCAACGGCTTCGAATATCCTGCCACATTTCTCTTGCATCAACGGCAACTCTAAACCCCTTCGAGTCCGCCATTTCTATTTTATATGCACTCTGGAATTTATATTTCACCAATCGGAATTTACTAAAAATTGCCGCCAACAGGGCTGCCAACATTCTTTCGGCACAAAATTTCCGTCGCCATAATACGTCCCATATCTACGCATTTGATTAAATTTATGTAGATGACCTACAAATGCACAACGGTGAGATATGCTTATCATGTATTATTTATTACCTACATGCTTCGGCCGGGTACCCTTACAAAAATGCTGATAAAATACAACAAACTGCCAATTATATGAGTAAAACCACAATGGCATGAGTGTCTCAGGTTCTCCCTTTAGTCATAAAAATGTTGGATTACATATTTTTAAAAACACATAAAATTTAGGCTGTTAAAAACAATTAAATTGGGTGTGACTATGTTGTAATTGTTATACACCCTGTTGAAAGGATAGATACCTATCACAGAGTATATGCTGCAGATGAGATTTATTTTTTTTTGCAGTTGTTCCAGGGATATCCCTAATGATATACATCACTATCATTTTAACAGGTTGCACGACAAGCACACACAACATAAACACGCCCAATATAATTATTTGTAACAACCTAAATTTAATGTTTTTAGCAATATATAATCCTACATTTTTATGGCCCAATGGAGTACTGGAAACATTCATTATATCATTATGCAGTTTTACTTATATAATAGAGCAGTTTGTTATATTTTATCAGAATTCATGTGAAGGTATGCTGATGATTGTTGAAACAGTGACTGAAATGTGTAAGTAATAAATAATATAAAAGCACATTTTATTGTTGTGCATTTGTTGGTCAACTACATGAATTCCTTCTCTTAAAAAACTGATGACTTGGATATTATGCAAGCACAACCAATCTGTGCAAAGGGTGAACATGCAATTTTAATAATCCTTCCACTTCTGTAGCCTGAAATATAATGACATTATATTTACAACTTGAAAACAAGTTATAAAAATTATTCTGTTAATACTATCTTTTACATACAATGAGCACAACACAAATACCACATTACAGTACTTAAAATTACCTATTATGATAAAACTTTCAGTTACATTATCCAAAATATGCTTCTTTACATAACTACTAGAACTCAAATATATATTCATATGGCTTAGTGAAATCTCTTTCAAATGAATTGCTTGAACAGCAACTCACACACGTGACCAGAATTTAAAGCAGGTCACGTTATCAATATAATATTTATAAAAATCCACAATATTAAATGTGTATGGGAACATGAATCAGAAGTTCAGATCTCTTTGTAAATGTTTCACTGCACATTTCACATGTAAATTCACATTTCAATTCTTTACCATCTTCTAACAATGCAGTAGAGGCTACATCATCATTATTGCCCTCTACCTTCACAGTGGTATTTATGCCCCTATCTTTAGCAACACTTTCAACATTTTCTTGTTTCATACCATGTATAGTATCCATAACAGTTTCAACTAACTTAGATTTCCTGGCAGGAAAAGTTGCTGAAGGAAGTTTTGCCATCTTCACATTGTGGTAATTTACGTTCTTTGTCCTTGGTCCCATCCTGCTCACATCTCGTCCAACTTTTGAAAATGACCTCGCTTTTGATGTTACAGCTTTCAAAGCTGCAAGTGTACTCACTGTCACATTCTTTGTTCTTGGCCTTATTCTACTCTCACCAGCAGGTCTTGTACTTTTCACAAACCCTCCAGATGACAAGTTTGGCGCACTAGTTCTAGACTTCATTCCACTGTGCTTCCCATCAACTGCTGATCTGCGTTTGGGTTTGTGTTTATCCTTTGCAACTCTCTCCTTCCCAGAATCGGACTTTGAGTGGCTAACAATTGAATTTAAATTTTCAATTACAGACTCAAAACTTTTTACAACTGATTCAAAATTTTCATCAGTATTTGACTTGCCTTTTTGTCTAAATTTCTTCCTGGAAATTTTACGCTTGTAGCTGCTCCCATCATCTGAATCTGGATCCCCATCAGCAGATGCATCTCCGTGAGGTGTACTCACAGGACTGGACAGCAAAGTGAGCTCATGTGGGTTCAGTTTGCGGCGACGCTTGTATTTGCGTGGCCCCAACTTTGGCATCCGTTGCTTTGCAGTATTTTCATCACTGTGCTGAATCAGATGTGCACACAACTGCTCAGAACTGCTGAATGCTTCTGTACACACTTTACAAACATACACTGCTACATGACTGCCAGATGTCCTTGGCTCTGGACCTGAATGATGTGAACGGATATGTTCCCTGAGTACCACCTGTAAAAGATTGAGTTGGTGATGGTACATTCATGTAAGAACATTACCAATATTGGAATATGCTATTCACATAGCTGCTTAGCAACCAGAATCATTATAAATAGCTATGTAGAACACAAAACTGTGGTCCTGTACAAAATATCATATGTGAATATGTGGTTGAAGTTTTTAGGTCATGTAAGTTAGGAATTCAAAGTAATGACATAAAATGGGAAGTGTGATGTATAAGTCATTCCGGTTCTGAAAATATCCACTACATATTAATTAATGCCATTCTGGCTTTGTTGCTGTATTTATATTTTTTTTATTTTAGATGTGCACACTGATTCTGTGACTTCATATTGGGTTACATGAAACTTATTTAGCCCACTGAGCTATTATAATGGTTTCAAATGACCCAATGAGTAAACAAGGTAATCCTGGCAAGAGAAAACATGTAACATTAACAATTCCGCAGAAATGTGAAATAATTAACAGGCATGAAAGTGGTGAAAGCTTGAAGAGAGATTATGGCTTCATGTAACACCAGTTCATCAACTATCTATGACATAAAGCAATGAAATGACCAGTTACAACTGCATCATAATTGAAAAGTTTAAAGTTTTGTATGATAAAATGACAATAACTGGCAAGTGCACATTCTGTGAGGGGGGAGGAAAAAAAACCTGTAGCAACATGTGTCAGTACAGGCAATTTCCAATAGTTCAGAGTATTTGAAAATCTGGCACCTGTCCAATACAGTGGTTGCCAGATTAAAGGAATCCTACTACACATCCTGTAATATCACATCAATCTTCAAACTTCTGAGCAATATCTATACAATGCACAAGAAACTTGAGGCAATCAAACATGGGCAAGCATCAGAACAATAATGTCTTGTGAGATTTGATGTTCTTAGTGGTGGTGCCTACAAAGATTGCTTTTTCTGGGATGTGATGCTGTATAGCTTGGTAGACAGGTGTGCTGCTTCCATATTCAGGGCACTATTCTACGCTGAAGATGGAGGTATCATGTTCTTCTGAGACACTGGTGTCTATCTACATAGCTACATGACATCACACTCCAAAAGCAAGCAATTTTCAACTTCATTTCACTTAACAAGGAGCCCTGTACAACCACCTGTTTCTAATACTGGTTTACAACATGCTGCTGTGTGATTACTTTTATTCCCATTTGGTGCGGTGGCAGAGAACATCTGCCACATTACTCCAGAGTCTGATATGAAAACTGAACTTATAAAATTAGAATGTACAACACAGACCTGCAATTACATTGCCGATGTACCCCGAGATATTTACTTACCCGCTGGTTGAAGGCACGTGGACACACGGCACAGGCATACGGTTTCTCCCCTGTGTGAATGCGTTCATGTTTACGCAGTGTGCCACCATCAGCAAATGCCTTCCAGCAGAAACGGCATCCATATGGACGTTCACCAGTGTGGATACGTGCATGAATCTGTTGACTACTACGTGACCCAAAGGTCTTGCCACATTCAGCACATGAAAACTGACGTGCTGATGGTTCTTTGTTGTGGCTGTGACGATGGTTTATAAGGGCACGTCCATCAGGGAATTCCAAACCACATTCATCACAAGATACTGCTTTATCTCTATGAGAAACCATGTGTCTGTGAATAGAACATAACAAAGCATTTGTGAACAGGTCTGTGCTATATTTCAGGAGTATATTAATGTTCTTGACTCAAGAAATAATATGTAAGAATCACAGAGGTCAGGCCTCATGGACATCCCCATTTGTCTGACCCTTTGGCGTATATACCACCTGCCAATCCCATTGGTTTTTTTTTTAATTAAATGAGGTAAACATGGCTGAGGGGAAAATAGGTGCACATTAAATTACAGCATATACAGTACTCAGTGCCTGAATGAAGGCAGGGTGGAGTTAAATGTCACACAAAATCCTCTGTCACCTGGCTTCAAATCATCTTGTCACCATTATGATCATTTAGACTATGATATCTCTCACACCAATACGACAACAAGTTTTTAATGCCAGAAACCATCACAAGAAGTGAAAATGAAAAATGAGTTGATCTCCATTATTTTTTCAGTTTTCTACTTGTACAGTACAACAGCAGAAGATAATTTAAAGGTGTGTCCCTGTAGATATGGTCCCATGTGATGTCAGCAAACAAAGAAAAGCAGTGATGCAGTTCAGCACAATTTTATCCTTGGCACTGTATATACATGGATTGTTAGCTCCATGCAGGGATCTCTTGACTCCAGAATCAAGACCCCTGCTAGCCAATGGATGGGAGAATAAATGGAATACACAGCTAGGCTAGATGGGGGCAGGCCCATACTGTGAACTCAATGCCCATCATCTGACCTGTAGCTGGTCACTGCAATGACTAAGCCATCCAGTGGTCTCAACAGGAACTATTCAGAAATTATCCTGTCTTCTCTTTACTTCACCTGATGCACTGCATTGTACAAGCCAGTGTGAGACTGTACATTCAAAGCACAGACACACACGAACTGTGAAGTTTCAAGTACATCAGTCATGATGTCAGAAAAACACTACATTATGATCTGTAGTTTTTATGGCTATAAATGCTGCAAGTCTTACTAGGCCATTAGCCATATGAATGTGGTGTTCATGTCATTTCACAAAATGTCTGTGTCTCCAACATCAGGGACTGAAGTGATAAGCGACACAAATGAATATACATGTTTATACCTGAAATATGGTCTTGGAGTTAAATGTTCTGTTCCCAGCTGGGATTTTTTGGAGTTCAGTGAGGTTGAGTCAGGCAGTGTCATTACTCTCCACCCTGAATCAGGCCATGATATTTAACACTATACTATAATTTAAGTTTCTTAATTTTAACTAAAAGTTATGTTTCATGATAGGTTTTACAGTGGGGAATCTTGATCTGGAGGTCAGGTCTAGTGGAACTGTTCGCTACCACATTGTGTACCCTTGAACTAGACCTGATCTCTGGATCAGGATTTGCCATTGAGGTTTCATTTTCACCCTCATACCCCAAGGAATGAGCCTACCTCAACCTACAGACCAATGGAGTAGGAATCTGAAGATTCATGCCATCTGGAATGTTACAATGTGTGGGTGGGTAAACAGTTCTTTATGTTTCACAGGGCAGTGGTGCCTTCAAAATATTGCCAACTATTTACCCAATGACACAGCACAACATGCCAGATGACTTGATCCTTCAGCAACACTGCTGTGAGAATCTCAAATCTCTCAGGGTAGAAATTTCTTCACGTTCTCTCCACCTGAAGCTGCAAAGAGTATCAACTTAAAAAATTTTGTGGTTCTGGCATGTTCACTAAGAAACTGCAAAAAATGACTAATAGCTTTGGCATATCTGTCCATCTGTCAGCCTGTCTACAAGCAACAACTCAACTCTCACTACACAGATATGTGTGAAATTCTAAATTTGGAATTTTTACTAGAATATGCCAAAATATAATAACTATCATTAAAACTGGACAATAATAATGGATACTTCACACGAATGCTTACATATACATACAAGTACTTTGTGCACTAAGGTCAACATTATTGTTACTGTTACTATGGTCACCTGAGTTATTAAAGTTACACACAGGCCTTGGAAAAAGAAACACAAAAATGTGCTGGAAGTGTTATGCTCTACATGCATAACCCAGCTAGTTACATTAAAAACTAAGCCAATGTATAAGTCCAAATACATGTACTTAAACATCCTATATGTATCCTTATATGGATTGGATGAATTTAAAATAAATGATTGACTGACTGATTGATTATTACTTTCATATTACATGGGAAATATAATTCTCTAACTCTATGGAGCACAGTGCTTCTTCAGAAGCTAACAGGACCTCCACTGATCAAGAAATTCATGACTTTTAAAGGAACCAAAGATTCATTATCCTGACAATTCTTTGTCAAACAATGGTTTATGCTCCTTCTGTTCATAACAACCTATTTTAGCTCAGATTCTGATAGTTGCATTTACTATTTTCCATTGACATTTTCACTCCCTCAGTTCTCCAATATTACAAACATGTCTGAGATGTTAAACAACATCCACAACACTGTTTAGATTCTTGAGATCAACTATCTGTGTATAAAATTTCTACACTGCTCATTTACTTGCCGTATCTCCACCCAAACACTGCAGCCATTGGATAGTGACCAGTATCAAAGCCAGTGCCCTTGAAAGATGACTCATCAAGTAGGCCTATCTTGAATGCCATCCCCTACCTATCAGGATGTGATCCATGTGACTGTGAGTCCTCTCATCATCAGAGGTCCAAGTGTATTAATAAATCTTCCAACATAAAAATATTGTGAACTTCACAATTAAATTTTTGAATGTGGCCATCATTATCATTACAATTTTCATGCACATTCTCTTTCAAAATTGTCAGTCTGAAAACAGTATCCCTCACTAATTCTTCAATCAAATCTCCTAACAGAATTTTCACATGATACTTATAGAAGTGATCAAATACGTCCTGCAGTTCCTCACAGAAATACCATCACTTTTATCCTCACTTGGGGCAAATGTAATTCTTTCTCTCTTATTTTCTGAGCAAAGTGGAATGCCCGTGCCCATCTCAAGCTGTTGTTATATGTAAAACCCTTGAATTTGAAAAATCAAATAACAGAAAGCCTATTTGATTTATATTTAATTTCCAATAATCTGAAGTGTCTACTCTGAATACTGGTGAAGCAGAAGATAAATAAATCAACGTACAATGGAAGTGGGACTGGCATGAGAAAAACCTGTGTAACTACACTGTCTTTACTGTTGGTGCATCTTTGTATCATGACTGTTGTGATGTGACAGCAAGCAAGAGAGAGGGTAACTGCAGAGTCTATGACATTTCTGAAATGTTTTTAGTCACATGAAAGGTAGTAGGATTACTTTAGGCCAATTCAAAGTTAGCGGAATGTTCTAGGCCATCTGAAAGTGGCCTGGGTCACAACAAAATTGATAGGATGGTTTTGGGCTCAACTAATAAGAAGCAACATGGCATCCCACCCAACATTCAACATTGATTGTTTCATGAAACAATGACCACGCTTACCTTTTAAGACGTGCACGACTGTGAAATCGTTTCCCACACTTATGGCAGGAAAAGCTGCGTTCAGCTAAGTGGACCCACGCATGTTTCTGGAGGGAGCGGCGATCTTTACAAGTTTTACCACAGAGTGTGCAGGCATTAGGTGGGATGTTACGGGCATGCCGTCGGCGTACATGTGCAGCAACAGCTGGTGCATCCAAAAAACACTCGCCGCACAGCATGCAGCGATGTGGCTGATAGCGTGCATGTGTTTCAACATGCGCCAAAAGGTCACTCTGCCCAGGAAAGTTCTGACCACACACCTGACACACGTGTGTTGCCATACTACTGTTTGGCTCAAACTTGACATGGATTCTGCACCAAAAATAACACCCCTTTCTTAAAATTTAGAAATCCAAGGTAGCATTTATATATAAATTTCCCTCAGGTATATTACAACTGATACAAATGAAATGGAGTAACAGGGACACCAAGCAACTCCACACTGTGTACTCTTCATACAACACTGTTAGCATGGCTAAACCAATGAGCCTGACATGAAAAGAAAATGCAGCATGCAGTGGAAAACAGAAAGGCATATATTTTGATTACAACTTCATGGAGAATGGTCACAGGAGAGAATATATTAAATACTGGATCTTACTGAAATAAACTTAAACCAAACAGAACTGGACTGGCTCAGGACAGTGTCCAATGCAAGTTTTTGTGATGAGTGACACGAACATTCCGAATCCTTATCGGTAAAATGTGTCTTGATCAGCTAAATAACTACCAACTGCTCATGAAAGACCATGTAACATGGAGTTGGAATAAAACATAATCTTGAATGTCAACATAATAAACAACTCAAGATGTAGTTAAGTGAAAGGTTTCTCTCTGCTGATGTCCATACAACTGTTGGAATCCAAAATAAAGACTTCACCTGTCAACTGCTCAGGGAATATCACAGGCTATGCCATGATGTGTATTATTTCAACCATGTCTTAGGCACAAAAAGCAGAACAATTAAGGCATAGTTAGTTCAGAGGGCATTAAAGGATTTAGAGCTTGAGGGTTGAAGCTGCATGCTTGGCCAAATGAAGCAATATCAAAAAGGAGAGATGAGATAAATTCTGACAAAGTATGTATCTACCTTAAGGTCATCAATGATAGGAAGCCTTGTATCATGCTACCAAAGCAGGATCCATAAGTACAAATACAATCTAGGAACGTTTCTTTAAGTCCTGATCAAACTGAGATTTTATCCACATCACAGACTGGCAATCTAACACCTAACACTTCTGTACATTTCTGCACAACTGTCTTCAGTACCCACCATGATCACGTCTAATGTTCTGTTCTCTTGAAAACACTTTGTGAGCACTTCTAATGGTAAGTACCTGGTTGAGACATGGTTTCTGACATTATACCTGTACAGTTCCTTGGAAAAATTCTGAGATATCCCAATGGCTGACAGAAGCTACCACAGCATCTTTTTGCAAATATATGTGTAATCTTATAATAGTGTGCACACACAGTCAGAAAAAAAAAACACAACAGATTGATCACAGCCTGGAAGGGTTAAAGAAGCCATTCTAAAATAGTCTTGTATCTTACATCAGAATAAGAACTACACAGGAAAAGTAGTGGTGTCATGAAGAAATAATGGACATTCAATCTTTTGAGAATATGAAAATCGTTCAAAATTGTAAAAGTTCAAAGCCTACAACCATTTCTATAAAATGATACAACAGTGAAAATAAAGAAGATGTCAGCATTTGGCAGGAGTACAGAAGTCAAGAGCAGGTTAGCAGTAATTTAACTGCTTTTCAAGCACTAGGCAACTAACAGGGGGTAAAAAGAGACCATAAAGATATACACAATTAGTTAGCTCTTTGTTTTGTTTTACTATACCTCCTTTATGTTCAGATCATATTGTAACATATTCAGGGAGAAACCATTAATGAAGACAAATGTCAATTGCAGATCATGCACCATGCAGGATATCATTATTATAAAATCCATATAATAAAATCTGTTTAAAATGCATTACATTCATACACAGGTTGTTTTACATATCTCTGTTGTATTACCTCATACTCTTTCACCTGCCAGTAATACAATACCAACAGAAAAAATAATTTTTGTTTGGATATACAGCTGAGGTCTAGAATGTGTTATGTTTTTAATTCCATGTTCCTTATATGCCTCCATGGTGAGGGGCAGCAAAAGGAAAACCTTGTTATAAAAATTCACTTATCATCTCTACTTGAATGGTATCCTAACTGGGAAAGAGTCCCAGTTTGCATTTTACTATAGGCATAAATGTGCTAGTATTTAAGTAAACTGGACTTAAATGTGTGTTACACATTTTAGGCATGATAAACTGTATTTCCATATCACACTTTCAGCAATGTAGATAATTAATTACAGGAATAATTCAATCAAATAATTTAACCAAGTACCATTTTATGCACATAATTTCCCCCACTGTAGCTGAGAATACTCATCTTCTATCCTTGCATAATTCAGTCTTTATTTTAACTGAACGTGCTTCCATCACCAGACTTTGGAATAGGTGACAGTGCAGGCAAATTTGTGCATGCATGCACACACACACACACACACACACACGACCCTAAACTTTCATATCAAACACACATCCTAAGCGAATGAGCCATTGCTCATAACCTGTACAGTGTACACCACATACAGGAACAACAGTTAACCTTGTTGTTTGCTTCTAGGCATATTCACAAAACATTACATACCACCTGTATATCTATATCTATATAGAAGAGCTGGATATGGCAAGAGAGATTTTGAGAAGATTTGAGAGAAGATATCCATATTAGAACTTGTTCAGTGTATCAGTTTTTGCAAGTCTGACAATCAGGGTCTCAAATGGACACAACAAGCCCTGGTGTCTGTATCAAAACTATATGCAGCATTATGTCAAGAAATGGTATAGTACATGTGGCACTGACATATTCACAATAACATTAAACATATCTGACAAATGTCTCCAAGCTGGAACTAAACAAGCTAGGAAAGTAGGTACAGTGTAATTACATTGCATTTGCTACTCTAAAAATCTGGTGCTCCAGAGTTTGCATTTGAACCACGCCCTAGCAATCTCAGCAAAATCTAAATTTTGCAAGAGGGTACAGCACGGATGTGAATGTTGATGTTTGCACAGCAGGAATGCAAATACACATGCATGCAGAATACACAAAGCAAATTATGTGCTGAGGAAATGCATCTAGGTCTTCAGGTAATGCAGCCATTAAAACTGTTCCAGCTAACTGAAAACAGAAATGGCTCAACACTTTCTGTGAAATATTCCAGTATCATAATTAGTGAAAATCTGTCCATCTATTCTCATATTTCTATAGTTATGAATAGACAGATTGGGAGAGACAGAGTGAGAGAGAGAATTTAACAGGTGCTTTAAAGGGATGTGAATAAGTTTAAAACTCAAAATCAAAGAGCGTGAATTCTTTGAATAAACAAAGTGCATTCTTTTAAGACAAAATATGTGGTAAACTACTGTTCAAGACTTAACTTTCTCATGGCATAATCTGGGGGAAGGGGGGGAAGCCTAGTGTCGCAAACACAGGTCCTGAACAATATGTCACTGCAAGATATCAATTGATACAGAATATATTTTATGCAGGCACAAGTGAATAAAATAAAAACCATGACAAATCTACGAGTTTTCAAGTGGTTAATACAACCACCTGTCTTACTCCTTGCCAGCAATTTTTAAACAGCCTTTATTTTCTAATTCAGCTGTTCATAACTGGCATGTTCATTCATTTCATGGTGGACATTCACTCTGAAAAACTGAGTTACTCAGCTCGTCAAAAAAATCACTGTATTTATGAAATTCTTTTAAGTGTGTTATTTAACAACACTGTAACCCACTAAGATTATGTAGTGTCAATGATGGATGAATGAAGAAGTATGGAACATTAGTGGAATTATACTAACAAGCAAAAACTGTCCCTAGTGCCACTTTACCCACCATACATTCCACAGGAATTGGCCTGGGACTGAACCAAGATCTCCCTAATAACAGGGCAGTAACTGCCTGAGCCACTGCACAGCCTTTTTAATTTCTTTTATGAAATGTGGATGTTTGTTACTTGATGAATGCACAAATTTTCCAAAAATCTAGGAGCCAGCCCAAAATTCTAGTTGCCAGCAGGGTGACATGAAACTAGTTTCTTAACGGGGACCCACAAACAGAGTGTCACTGTACAAAATTTAGTTGCCTGAGTGACCTGGCACCTGGGATTTTTGCACTTCCGGATCACTATGCTCACAAAGTTCCTATCATAAACCAGTTCAGTCCAGCTGATACCCTATGTATATAAGATTAAATGTAATATTATCTTCTTAAGTTGCATCTGCCTCTATGATTTTCTGACCATCCTAACATGTAAATAGCAAAAATTTAACAGTTCCTTGTCATGTAACCTTCTCTATCTTCCTTTTACTGTTTCTTAGGTCCAAAAATATTCTCCTTAACACTCTGTTCTAAAATGTTTTGTGAGGCCAAATTCCACACCAATATATGACAAATGGTAAAACTATAGTTGTATGTGCTTTTAAGATATAGGTCTTTAAATGGGAGAAGAGTTCCTTTACATGTAAGTGGCAACAATAAACAAATATTTTATCAGTCACCTGTAACGAACATTTGTAACAAAAATGGAAAATCTATGTGTAGCATGTTAGCATGTAATTGCGTGGAGCTGCCAGTCTGGGAAAACATCTGTTACTCCACAGATTTTATGCACTTAATGGTTAAGAGGTGAGGGACTAACACACCATACTTACCTGCGGTGCCGTTTCAGAAGATCCTGTCGATGGAAACCAAGGCCACAAGTCTCACAGTGGAACTCTCCAAACCGATCATCACCTGTATATGGACCAGAAACATCAGGCTCATCTCGACTTCTTCCAGCATGCTTAATGCGTGAATGCTCCTTCAGCAGTCCAATATCCCAGAACATCTCACCACACGTATTGCATTCAAATGGGCTGTCTCCAGCATGCACCCTTGCATGTGAAGCAAGTGCCTTCTCACGTGCAAAACCGACGCCACAGTGCTGACAGACATATGGACGACTTTCGTCAATGACAGGCCAGCGAGGCATGGCAGGTTCTTGTGGCTCCATGCTAGGTGTAAAATTGGGAGGTGGCTGAGACAGTAATTTCATATCTTCATCAACATAACTGTAACTTCCACTACTACTGTTCCCAAGTTTTTTACGAGATGAACTATTACTGTTGTTGGATCTTTTGAAATCTTTAAAGTTGGGGCCGTCACTCTCTTCCATGTAGCTACTACTCTGGGCTGGAGCAGTAATACACTTCCGTTTCTTTGGTGCTGCTGACTGCACTTTCTTTCTCCTCCCCTTCATTGAAACAGTATTGTTATGATCATGTGAGTTACTTGTGTGTACACCTTCTTCCTCATCATCACTACCAAGATGTCCAGGAGCATATGCATGGATTTTCATATGGCTAATAAGGTCACATCTGCGACGATATCGAGCTCCACAAAGGTTGCAGCCATACGGACGATCTGTCTGGTGGGCCAACATATGGGTCATTAGGTTTGCCTTTTTACGAAAACGTCGACTGCAGAAATCACAAGGGTAAGGACGCATTGTTGTGTACGCATCTTGATCTTGTGGTAATGGTATGTCAATTTCATCAGGTTCTGTTGTGGGGTTGCATGCCACCTTCAGCTCCATCAAGTGCTGACTGTACCAAAACAAGTAAGAGAAAGTTACAGTTAACCAGTACAAATCCTTGGAAACCTACATAAACTATCTGTAACATAGACATTTTCTGAATCCTGAAACTCAACATTTATTTTATAGCTTCATCCTTCACCTCTTTCCTCCTTTCCTTTACAAAGTTATACCTTTACCTCATTCATTCCTTTCTTCATTTAAAACTCTGCTGGTTTGCAGACTCCTCACAGTCTAGAAATACTCAGTGACTCATGAAGTTAGGGAAAAAATTGTTTTAACTGACATTCTGCACCTGAAAGCCATCCAGTAGTTCCTACTCCGCACAAATAAATTCACATTTGTATTCAATGTTACCAGTTACTAAGCTGAGAAAAAGTGTGAAGCTGAAATGTATGGCCACGTCCTGTTGGTAGCAAAATCTCTGTAAGTTCCACGTAAATAAAATCTAAGTACTGTGAAAATCATTACTGTACTCCAAACTGCTCAGCAATTTCTTTGCATTCTTGTACTGATTTGGGGAAGTGTCACAAATATAAAGGCACTGAAAAGCATACGTCATGACTCACTGTTGGCTTTACAGTCCAGGGATGGGAGCCCGGTGAAGGTGAGATTTTCCACAACTATCCAGACCAGCCGTGGGGCTTACTTTGCCACCTATACAATAGGTACCAGGTTTCTTTGCTGGGGGTAAAGGGGCAATGCGAAGACCACACACCCCAACTAGTTTCAAAGTTAAAGAAAGTGTATTGCTATACCTCTGCTCTGCTTCTAGGTCTTCATGGCCTGTTGTAGGGTGAACTTTATAGTATAAAATCACATCAAAATACATTAATATCATTTTACCACTTGGAAATACAGAAGTGGCACACCCTCTCAACTGCAAAGCCTACTGATATGCAAAATTTTGTATGAAAAGAATAAAGAAATTAAGGCACTATAATTTTAACCTTGCCAACTTGTTAAGATGTTATTATTCCATTATATAGTGTAACTACTTTAAATCCTATTGATGATAAACATGCACCTTATACAAATGAGTGAGATCTCAGTCTAACTACAAATTGAACTTACAATTGTAATTTTATTTTTACATCATATAACTGGTCTGAAGATAACCAAACTTTGATGAAAACAAGTAGTCACACAATTTACATAAATAAAAAACCAATACAAAGTTGTGTTGCTCATAACTGTGCACTCAAATATAGTATTATACACACTATGGGATATTTATAATAAGAATAATTTTAAAACATAAGTAATAGGTAGATAATATCTCTTGGCAGCTAAAAGTAGATATAACAACATTTGCACATTATTCCCATTTACCAAGACAGTCTGTGGCTTTCACAATTATTCCAGTTACATGACATATAGATACAAGTACTATTATTTACTTCCATCATCACATTTACATTTGTCCCATGCCATCTTACATGCTCCACTGTAATTCTGGGGGACAAGTTGAGTAGGATACTGCTAAATATGTCTTCCTTTTTAATTCTGCAGATGACAACTTACGAAGGGTTACAATCTGTTATTTTCACTAAAATCTATAGATACAAGCTCAATACAGTTCATTCAAGTCTTTGACATCAAATGATTAATATTATTTAATTTTAAATGCTACTGATAAGTACTAATTCTCAGTCTTTTCCTACCTTTCATCATCCATTGGTTGCCCATTATCCCATGTTTCACTTATCACTTCTTCCTCGGTAACTTGGATGTCCAAGAAATCCTGTTCAGGGAAAGCATACTGCACTACTTCAATACCCTGTTGATGAGGCACACTGGAGACATCACTTGTATTAGGAAATATCACACAGTCATTTCCTATGCCACAAACCACTTCACCTTCTGCAGCACCTGGACCTCCCCAGTTTGAACTATTCACAGTGCGTACCAAATTTGGTACTTCTATTCCTGCAGATGGTTCTGCCATTTCACACTTGTGTATTTTATGTTTCCAACATAATCTGTAATATTAAGAATTTTGAAGGCTATCACACAACATTCAAATGCTTACACAGTACGTGACAATTCCAGAAAAGTACAATCAGGAACAACTGCAGCATAATACAAACATTTCTAAAAAATTAACTAACTTACAAAAGAAATATATCAGTCACTAACAGAAATTGGGCACAAACCAATATCTTAAAATTTAATTGCATGTTTAACTGGCAATAAAATCTAGGACACTCTTGCTCAGTTTCTAAATAACTCAATAGAACAGAATTATTCTTGAGCAGCAAACAGTTCCTCTGTTACTCAAGAAATTACCTGCAGGTGGTGAAAAACAAAGGTTCTATTATGTACACAACAACCCACCACCATCCTCAACCATATGATTCCAATCCACACCCTTTTACCCTATTTCTTTAAGACCATTTTAATGCTATTCTCCCATGTACACCTACGGGTTCCAACTAATGTCTTTCCTTGAAATTTCCTCATATATCTGAACTCGTTATGTCCAAACTGTCAACGTACACAATCACTTCAACATATCAAGGTTTTATCAAAATGAAAATTTGTGAATTAGTGGACGTGAAAATTAGCATTTCAAAATCTAAAACACTTGTCAGCCGTCTATTATATATTCTTTATTAAAAGGACCAAATATATACTGGAACAAAATTAACCTCTTCAAGCAGGCAAAATAATGCAAAAACCCACCAGTCAGTTATTACAGCCGTCAAATCTTAGCTCGTATTTAATTTTTTTAACGTATATTTATTAGTTTCAATACATAAATACCTCCGAAGTAAAAGACGATGAAGGCACAGTGGCATTACACCCTGTTTGAGCAATCCCTAACCTTTGTTTATTAAAACGTTGTGATTTAGACTCCATTTGCTACTTGTTTAACCTAAGATGAAATCTGAAGGTTCGAGAGAGTACAGACGAACACCGTACAGCTGATTTAACAAGTTATAATAACAAAATAAGAAACTGTATGTCCAATAATGTTACATTTCACAATTAACTAACAAATAATATGATTTAATTTGCTTCAAAACATACAAACCTAACCAAAATTTTACAGACCACAGCATCAACTTTCAACTGTTTTCCCCGAACACCGTTCAGTGTTTTCGTTGAGTTCCTTGGCCAGTTGGCACGATAACCAAAGACTACATCATGGATCAAACATTCCCGGTATATCAGTATTACTTTTAATAAGTATGTAAACAACTCATACAATTTATGCCTTGTTGAAAACTATTTA
>Ga0209755_10004506_pt1 | contig 16443 bp, 14 predicted proteins | sample TergutCo191P1_FD_187301 | JGI IMG/M metagenome (GOLD analysis project Ga0209755, IMG submission 187301) | Cornitermes sp. P1 segment gut microbial communities from Petit-Saut dam, French Guiana - Co191P1 (SPAdes) (version 2) | ecosystem: Host-associated > Arthropoda: Insects > Digestive system... | reverse complement strand
AGCCTTATAATAGTGCACAAGGTTAAACACATCCTGTTTAACAATTCTGCTAAAACTTAAGATATTGAAGGAGGGTTGACATAAATTCAGATAAATATAGTCCCATGTCTAAGTAAAATATTCATTTTAACAAAATTAAATACTTATACTTACACACAATACACGGCTGCTCTATTCCAATATGGTCGTTTCTCCATCCAGTCACTAACGTTTTGCACAAAGTCAATAAAAAGGCAGCAGCATGGAGCCTCTATCATAATCACCAGTGCACCTGCCACCCTGTGAATAAAGCTCCATGGTTTCAAATTTTTTTTTTCAGGCCACTCCAAACAAAATTGACTACTAAGTGAAGCAATGAGTATTTGGTAAACATATGGGCCCACCATTTGGCATAGGGTGACATACATGAGAATAATAAATCTGCAGATGAAATTAGCTGGACAGTATGTTGTCATGACTAATTCACAGTCCAAGTTACATTTACACATTACTCACTTAATGCATGACTGATAGAAGAATGGCCAGTAATTGACCCTTGGACCATGACCACTGTACACTACTGTGCATCTCGTTTCTAAAATTAAGCCTCTAGAAATCCTACACTTCGAAACAGAGTGCCATGTTTAATGAAGCCTTCAGAACATCATTGGCTCTGTGAAATTCCTATGCAGCAATAGCTTGCTTCTGCTAAAAGCCACCAGTCACATGGGTAACAATGTAATTTATTTATCTAAAAACTGTTCCAACAATACACACTACATAATAATTTTAGAAGTTCTTATAGAATCATTATATAGTATATACTGTTGGAACAATTTTTAGATACATGACTTGGTAAAGACGAACAGTGTAAGCAACAATGTGAAATTTCTTTTGTGGCATCTTCTACAAATGGCATTGTTTGCTAGTCCCAGCCACTTTCATCACCAACTGGCAGTTATTAAGGCAGGCTTCCACAGAGATAGTAGAGTGAGTCACCATCTCTCATAAACACAATCTTATAATTAGGGGTTACATTCCCACAGGCAAAGGTAAAGGTAAAGGTAAAGTTCACCCTAGAACAGGCCACAAGGGCCCAGAGGGAGAGTAGACGTACACCTCTACTCTTTCTTTAACCTTGGCATAGACGGGGGTGGGTGGTCAACGCCACGCCCCGGCCGCTTTACCCCCAGAAAAGAGACTTGATACCCATTGTATAGGAAGCTGGGTGGGCCCCAGGGCTGGTCTGGATGGGTGCAGAAAATCTCACCCCCAACCAGGATTCGATCCCCGGGCCGTCCAGCCCATAGCAAGTCGCTATACTGACTGAGCTATCCCAGCCCACATTCCCACAGCATCAGAATATTACCAAAGAAGCTGGAAATGAACATCATTTTAGCATGAAGCAACAAATATGAGCAAGAGCAACACACACCATATGACAATATAAAAATACTGTAATAGAAATGTATCCTGTAAAGAACAATGGCAAAATAAACACTTTACAGTAGGGATGCACAAATCCTAGATGCCAGGTCACCATGGCAAATAAATTTTGTATGGTAGCGTGTAATATTCGATTTCCTAACACTGGAAGTCACTTCATGTCCCTCTTCTGGTGCCTGGAATTTTGAGATTGCTCCTAGGCAATTAGAACACTTGTACATCCCTGCTTTACAGGACCTTATAATGGCATATTATAATATTTTGGACAGTGGCCATCATTTCAGGCTAAAAAAAACACATTTCCAGGACTGTGTCTGTCTCTGCCTTCAGTTGGAAGAGGGACAGAAAGAATGTATCTAATCCGGTGGATTGGTTCTGTCTATTGGGCCCATCACAATCAGTTTTCCCACTCCCCTTTCCACCTGGCAATACAGACAGTTCACTTGTGGGTTTTTTTTAGCATAAGGTGATGGATGAAATATCACTTGTGTTTAAAATATTTTTCATCTTCCTCTCTCTCTCTCAGTATGAATGATTCCAGGACACTGCTTTTGTTCCCATGTTTTCACTTGAGTGAATTTCCATACACACAGGAGTCAATCATATGACATGCACTTCATTATGAAAATCAGCACAAGAAAAATGCTGTGATGTCAGCCCTTGTGTCATAATGTATGGACTGTAAAAGGTATATACTCACATTTGCCACATTCCACTAATGAGGCAACTAACGTCACCAAATATAATGCCAATACAACTCCATACTCCTAGCAGTATAGCAACTGAAAGTAATAAATACTCTTGTAAGTGCAACAAACATTAAAGTACAAACACAAATTACAACAGCTTAAATGCTGCAGTAACAATAACAAATAAAATGGTTTCACCGCAAGATACCACATGAAAATATAAAGAGATATGTGCTCTTCTGGGATATTACACAGTGTATGGTGATGACTGCTAACTAAAATTTCAGGACAACTTATTGGTCCCATCTTCGAGGGTAAAGAAATCCAAGAAGAAAGCTGTTAACTCTTGGTATGCAGTTTATGTTGGGAAAGATGTGGGTGGTGATCAGTTTTCATTAACCGTGGTGCCAGCCAATAGGGTCAATGCAGTGTGAGGGTTATAGGAGTAACAAAATATTAGATACCACTGGAACCAAACTGAAGTTAGTGCAATTCACTTCACAGCCTCAACCTTGAGCTCTCAAATCCACTTTAACAACATCACTCCATTTACATATCAGCTTTCCAAGTGCCAACCTTCAAATACATTCCACAACCTGAATTCCATTTTCATTTTTTAGGTGCGTTCGCAAAATTGCGAAAAGTGATTATTAGCTTTGTCATGTCTGTCCTTCTGTCAGTCTGTCTGTCTACATGGAACAACTCACCTCCCACTGGATGGATTTTCATGAAATTTGATATGAGTATTTTTTGAAAATCTATCAAAAAAATTAAAGTTTCATTCCAATCAGACGAGAATAATGGGTACTTTATGTGAGGACCAGTATACATTTTTGATCATCTCTTGCTCAATTCATCTTAGAATAAAATGATCTTATATCACTCAATTCTTCTTAGAATAAAAAACATTTCAGACAAAAGTTGTATAAAAAATAAAAAAACACATTTTATGTTCAATAACGTTTTATCAAAAATCATGCCACATATGAGATAATGTGGAAAAGCAATGTGAAGCCAAGCAGGCCACAGATGACAATATGGTGCAAGCGCATTGCATGCTGGATATGTACAGTTACAGACACACACTCATAATACGTAATGCTTACTGATTTTCCACCGCAACAAAGGTTGCATGAACACACCTCATTATTACAATACACATATACTGCCTGTCTTGTTGTGTCATGTCCATCTCCAGATCATCTCAACCTCCACATCCAACTTCCCAACATTAAGCCAAGGAATTCAAAAATTCCTTTTTATGTAATATTCTCCGTTCTCCAAACAATTCAACTTTTTTTTTTAATCTGCAAATTACATAAAACTGATATAAACAAGAAGCTCTGTGTAGATTCATTGGCATGACTTACATCAACAGAATCTAGGACAAACTTGCAACATACAGATAGCTAATAAAAAAAACGTCTGGTCCCTGTTCCCATCTCTCTTATGTTGATGTGAGCATGTGTCTCTTCTGATTCAAGAACAGCAGGAATCACAAAGACATGACGCCAACTAAGATAAATGAAATCAGCAACAGTAAATTTTGGAAAATGATGTATTATACAGGCAGGAACGTGGACAGTCAGTGGGTTGGTTGCTAGTAATGAATTTAGAGAAACAATCTGTCTTCAGGAAAGTTTGGACCCACAGTTTCTCCCCCAGTCAGCTTAGGTAACAGGATTGCTAAGAATTTCTCAAATAGAATTATACGAACCTAAAATATGATTAATGATGCCTGAAGTAAGTTAAAATGTACAGAATATGTTGGAAATGGGTAGCACAAATCTACAGTATACTAACCTCAAGCAGCCTAACCCAAGTGGTAATATGCAAGCATCCCAACATATTAATCACTGGAAAAATAACAGCAGTAGATACAGACAACACAAGCCATATGGGTGAGTCTGATAATAAGGACGTATAATAATAGTATCAATCGCGTTGAAATGTCTGAACGCCAAGTATTATTACAAGTCGTCATATATTTGCCAGCCCATTCTCTAGAACATATACCCGGGTATTTTAATTACAAACCTCAGCTCGTTGTATACGTATTTCAATTGGGGGTACTGAAACTTTATCCGTATCGTAATAGAGGGGTTTTACTTTCGATTAATTTAATAAGTATGTTATACCCATGCCACCGACGGTTCCTAATCCGCGACCAGCATACTTCATCCACCATGGGACGTCGTCCTTTGGAACAACATCTTCCCCAGGTCTCTGCATAAGTGCACCAATTTTCTCCGCTAGTGACTGACAAAATTAGTCACAGTAAGTTAATTATGAAATGTTATTATAATTTATTTTGCATATACAGTAAAATATTAATAAATGGTATAACAATCAATCATACTAACCATCTTCGCCTCCGTCTCCCGACTTCGTCACCTGCCGCAACAGCTGATAATAGTCAAGTTGATGACCACAGATTCACATTGAACTGATTGTTGCAGTAAGGCCAACTGTTTCGTTATGTCCCTAAATATTTTGACATTGTCATTGTATGTCCCCTCCAAATGGGATTGTTAGAGACGTGGCGTACTTAAATGTTATCGTATTTAATTGCAACAAAAGTGTGAACAACACAAACGTATTACACCAGTAAGCCCAATGCGCGAAATTTTACATAATTACGCAACCGAACGCAATAGATAACACTCGCGGGGAGAAATCGATAACAAATGTTGATACGGAATGAAGTTTTGAAGCGAAGGTGGGTTGTGATAAGGTTAGGGAAGAAATGTGCGCTCTTTTGTGTCTACGTCTTAAGCTTCCTGATATTCATGTTCAAAAGTTAATGAACCACCGAGTTAGAAAACCCGTAATCAACATGTTTCCCAAGAACGTTGCTGTACCGTCAACGTAAACGGGAAACCCAATACTCTTACATATATTTCACGAAAACTGAATTCGCGTGAGATTACTTATTAGGGAATACATCGAAATCTCATTCACTTCGTAGGATGTATTATGCTGACGATTTAGTATTAATGGTCGTGAAGCTGGTTGACATAACAAAAATGTACTTCACGAACGACTGTCTAATAAATGGAAACTGTGGCCATTGAGGAAAGGGAGAGCTCAGTAACAGCACTAATATTAACACCTTAAGTACCAGCTACCTCCAACTTCAAAGAAAATCTTTCCTGAAAACTAGTTATTCAACTGTTCAAAAAATCCTGCTTAGAGACGAAATAGTACAGCATCATCATGATACAAGCCTAATAAGATATTTCATGGCCAAATATTACACATCAATTTTGACACTCTCATACTTTAAAATATCCAATGAATGTAGACAAGAATTAAATTTTAGATCTTATTTGATGGCAAGAAGTGAAGTGCCATCATGTCATTTGTTTAAAAGGTATGTTTGAGGCTAATAAATAAGAGCTTCAACCAGAATTTAACATCTATTTCCACCCACTTCAAACACTAGAACTGATAAAGTAAATTTAAAAAATCAATTATTTGTTGGCAGGCTCAGTATACAGCTTTAGCTAGCATGTTTCTCACAGGATCACCTCCATACACAGATGAAACTAATGGGAAACATCTGTGGCTTCTGTAAAATACAGGGCCATTATTTTAATCAATCCATATCACTGTTCACTTCCGATGTCCATTCCAATTTGCCATGCATCTGGTCTATGAATTTGGGTACAGTGTGTTGCAGTTAATACTAGGTCTTTCAATCACCCTCACCATATCTAAAGAACATGCCACAGATAATTTTGTTCAGCTTCAGGAGACACATCACATCTCAATAGTATGTGTACTGCACACTGTACATCCCACTACAACCTCTGTGCTTTTTCCTTTTAGATCAGCATACAGCATATGCTGTCTCCTTTGACATGGCCCCAAGCAAAAAGTCACAGAAGTATAGATCCAGCAAATTACGTCACAATCCTCTGCTTATTATTGTGTTGCCAAACACACTCTCCAAACATCAAGCATAACTGTCTGCAGTATGAGATGTTACACTATTCACATAAAGAAAAGGCACAGATTACCTCAGTCAGATGTGTCTTAGTAGCAGCATCACAGTGTAACATAACAGTGTAATTTACAATCTCATTTAAAAAAATGGCCCCAATAATCCTAGCTGCAGACCAAACACCAACCTTGATATCATGTAATGGCACTCTGCAAGCAATGTGGAATTCTCTGCAGACCAACATCTGTTATGCTGAGAGTTCACACATCCACTGTGATTATGCCCTGCTTCTTCACTGAACAGAACAAGCATGGGGTCTATTCTCTATCACTCACCCCATGAAAGTAACAGTTCAAAAAATTCAGTCTTGCTTCATGACTAGTGCCCCAACATCTCAGTTGGTGCCATAAATAAATTTCGTGCAAGCCTACAATTCAGTTAGGAAATATGGTATAATATTCTTGTCAACTCATACATTTCCCACAGAACCACTTTACATACATACATACACATGCATATATACATACATACATTCACTGATCCATTACCGGCACAAGTTGGATTGAATGCGAAATTTGTCATGAATAGAGCTAAAATGCAATATGCAATCAAGTCAGAGCAGTAAATTACAAAATTACATAAGATTAGTAAAATCATGTTAATAACAAAGAAAGGATCATTAGCACACAATAGTTCATAACAACATATGCACTACAAAGTAATAATATAAGTTCAATATGTATATTCATGTATCTACATTATAAAAAAAAGTAGAATTAAAAAAACCAGAACATAAGTGTAAAATATTTATTGCTAACCAGCTATCATGACCAGTAAAAAGAAATTCCTCAGTGGAATAAAGGCATTTTTAACAAGGTTATCTCTTAACAAAGTCTTCGTTATGTATATTGTTACAAAATTTAAATATATTTTGCGGACACTGGGTGAATATTTTAACAGATGAATAGTAGATACCTCTCTGCATTCGAGCAAGTCTTACTGAAGTTATATGCAATTTATGTTGCTGCCTTGTATCCATACCATGAGCAGAGGTATTAGTTTGGTAAATATTTAGATTTTTAATGCCAAATAACATCAAGGCATAAATATATAAACAAGGAGCTGTGAGTATATCCAATTTTTTGAAACCCTCTCTACAAGAACTTTTGGACCCACTCTCAGCATATTCCTAATTGCTTTTTTTTTGAATTATGAAAACATTTCTCATTGATGAACTCCAGAAAAATTATACCATAAATGATGTGTGAATAGAAATATGCAAAATAAACCATTTGTAATATGTTTACATTTACAATGGTTAATAATTTTCTCAACATCAAGCAAATCAAACTCAATTTTTTTTACCAAATTATCTATATGTGATTTCCAACTTAGAAGGCAGTCCAAATGCATGCTTAAGAATATGTCTTCAGACTGTAACAGCTCGACTGTTGTATGCATTGTGTAATGGGTAAGTCAGGAGCTTACAAGAAGTAAATTTTACAATATATCTTGAGTACCAACTGGTTATTTTGAAACCATTTAAAAATACAGTATACTACTGAATTTAATTTAGAATTTAGCCGATTAAGATCACTGTAAGAAATAAGAACATTAGTATCAACTGGAAAAAGAATGGTATAAGAGACTTTTGTTTATGATGCAAGGCGAATCATTAATATACATGTTGAACAGTAAAGGGCCCAAAACAGATCCCTGTGGAACAATGTGTCTGTTTCCCAGTCTGATATAAGATTAGGCAAACTGACAACGTGCAATACAACGAAATGACGTGTGAGACAAACTAGATGCAACAATTATGATTTATTAATAATCCATTACCTCAACATTTTTCAGGCAAAATGATGCCTGAAACATGTTCAGCTAATGGATTATTAATAAATCATAATTGTTGCATCTAGTTGGTCTCACACGTCATTACATATCAAGGATGCATGGTTACACGAACATCAAATTTGCAACACTACTCTTTGTTTTCTATTATGCAAATAACATTTTAACAAATTTAATATACAGCCTTTTACTCCATAAACTTCCAACTTTAAAAACAAGAGTCATGTTTAACACGATTGAAAGCCCTTGTTAGATCACAGAACAGACCCATTATATATTATTATTCCATGCACTACAAATTGTTTCAATGTGTCAAAAGATAGTGCTTTCAGTAGACACATCATAACAAAAACCGTATTTTTCATCAGCCAGAATGTTATTACTCACTAAATGATGTTTTACCATATGGAAAATAAGCAACTCAAATATTCTACAGAAGTCAGTCAATAAAGAGATAGATTTATAATTTGATATCTGTGAATTATGACTTTCCTTAAAACATGGTTTTATAATAGCATACTTTAGAAGATCTGGGCAGATACCAGAAGTTAATGATTTATAGTACATGTAAGTGAGAGGTTTAGAAATTGGCTACCACATAGTTTTAATGTCTTATTGGATAGACCATCATAACCAGATGAAGTTTTATTTTTTAATGAAGATATTGTGCATATAACTTCCATCTCAGTAACTGGAATATTGATGATTTGCAGGAACTCATGAGGATATGATTTCCTACGCGAAAATACAGCCAATTCAGTTTTGGTCGCTGTGTGATTAATTCATCAACAGAATTTATAAAGTAATTATTAAAAATCTTAGCTGGCTGTTTCATGCTTATATTTTTTGTACCAAGTTTAAATTCAGTCTGAGTGAACTTCTTATTAGATGCAGTACCAATTTCATTGTTAATAATGATCCAAGACATTTTAGATTTGCAGACAAGGTTAGCATTTCATTGTAGCACAATTCTTCAGCTTTTCTAATTACTTTCCATAACATGCCGCCATGTCGATTACAATGTACTTTAATTTTTAAACACTTGGTTGTTTTACTCATAATGTAAAGAAAAGTTTTGTGTTTACAAGATATTTTGATTCCTGTTGTGATCCATTGACTATTAGATACATTATTAGCTACATACTGCATAGGAAAACATGATTAAAAAATAATTAAAAAGCACTTAAAAATAAATTAAAGCTATTATTAACTTCAGTATGGTTAATAATATTATCCCAGGATTCATTTTTTTAACATTTCAATAAAAAGTGGCACAGAAGACTTTGTTATTTATCTTTTTGTGACAAGTCTATAATTGTGTGTTTGGCAAACTAAAATGTGCTTAACCTTCATCTAATTTCCCCAAGTATGAATGATGGCAGCCATATTTTACCTCAGATAATGCAACACTGGGTCAGCTGTACTGTGTCAATGTACCTTAATAACAGGCCAACATCCAGGTAAGGTTAAATGAAATGTATACTGAAGTCCATATAGAAAAACAGTTCTCTTATGTATTTCCTGTTTAGAACAGTCTGAAACATGGACAAGTTTTACCCTACACCATTACAAATGTCCACGGGAATCAAGAGAAATTGGAATTTAAAGGGACACATCAGCTTCTCATGATCTTTATATCAGTCCAGTAGAGCAAAAGAGCCACTCCTACCATCTAGGTCATGCATAGTAATCACAGTCAGTAAGTGCATGTGGTGGTATGTATGTGTATGTATAAACTTCCAACATTTGCGTATCCATAAATACACCCACACATTATCCATATTACATAATTTTATATTTTATTGTAACATCCTAGGATATGAAAGAAAATTTATTTTACAATTATATAATTATCAGGAAGAGTTTATACTTAATGATACATTTGCATCTTGTAACAATATCTACACAATCTAAAACAAACCTCCATACCATACATACACAATACAGCACACTGACATCACAGACATTAAATTAAATATCACTACACTTCAATGTACAACAAAGTTACCTCTCTCCTGCCACCCACAAAATTAAAATTGGAAGTACAAAGTTATATCTTGCTGGGAGATTCAACAGTAATACTGTTTTTGAAAGAAGTTTCACTAAAATATAATGAAATGGAGCAAAAGTATTTATTTTAAAACACTTTACATAATAAAGTTCACCTTTATTAACCCAACTTAAGAAGTAAAACAAAATACCACATGATTTTCCCATCTTGAAGTCTGTCATACAATGTGTGATGCCCTACACATTCCTCTGGCAGGTACGTTTCAGTCCTTGCTACCCGGCGATATTTTGTCTCAACTCCTGATGGCACATGAAACGAATATATCGCAGCACACATACAGCTATGTGTGAAAACAAAAGCTTCATACTGTTATCTTCTTTTTACTGAAAAAATTCAGACAGTTGTTAATTATTATGACAGTTACACACACACACACACACACACACACACAAAGAAATGTTATTTCAAGTCCCTGGGGAAATGCTATGGGTGCAGCCTCTCCCACTGCGAAGCCATGGTTAGTGAATCATTACCAGAAATAGTTTTCAGTCTGTGGGGCACGCATGACCCCCACCCCTCCCCCCAGGCGGCGGTAGTTCATGGCTCCGCACAACCGCCACTGGTTCTGATCAGTGTCATACACTTCAATTGTTTTCAAGTATGCTGTCCCATCAAAGCCACCAACAGCATACAGCTGTCCATTCACGACTGCAAGTCCAACCTGCAACAGGAAATTCTATAGCTGAACAAGTTCTGCTGCAATGCTGCATTTCAAAAATAATTTGTACCAAAAGCAGAGGTATTTAGGTATGCTATAATTTAGACACCATCAAAACACATAATATAAGACTGTGTGCCTCTTCCTATCTCCTGCATGAAGAAAGATTTGCTTTCAAACTGAGATAACCAGACATTCAACAATATACACAGAAAATATTTCCATGATAACACTCAACAACTGTTACAAATGTGAAACAACACACAGTACATGGCACAGGATCTTCACTTCAAAAGATGATAATTACTTGGTGGTCAAGAAGTTCCCTAGGTTTGTATAACTCAAGGTTCATTCCTATGTTAACAAAAGCCCCCCCTCCATAGATGGATCCACTAATGTGCAGTTGAATCCAGTACATTCTTAAGTACCCTGTCTCCCTCAGATATCAGAAGAATTTCATGAGTCTGGAATACCATGATAAATAGAATTATCCACAGGTGTTCATGACAGGAGACTATGGCACACACATATCTGTCAATGAGGAAAAGCAAGACCTGGAAGATACTGACTGCAAGCTGCTACCTAAACAAGAGACTGCCTCAGTGATTTCTACAGTTTACCAACTACATCAACAGGGAAATCTTGATCAGTCCACAAATAATTATTCTAATCAGTCTCCCCAGCTATATAGAGGATTTTTATTTTCTCTACTTGACAGATAAATGGCAGCATGCCACTATTGAGTTTTTATTAGCCTTTCTAAAGGATATCATCACTGCAATCATTTGTCTAGCTCCTGTCATCAACTGTTAAATATCCCCAAAATACACGGTGTATGATGCAATGCTAGCAGAGTGTGGGGCAGAGTGTTAAGTCAGCACTTATTGGTCAAGAGAAAAAAAGCCCTGTACATATATGTATATAAAATACCCTTGTATGAATGACTAAGTTACACCTTGGGTGCCGTTGTAGAATGTGTCCATGGTTATAAAACAGTCCAGATTGTGCATGATGCCACACAGTGGTTATGACAGCATCACCAGTTGGCAACACACTCTTAGTTACAACAGTGGTTGGTTTCCATAAGACATCAGAGATTGGTTTGCCTTCTGGTATAACCTAGGTATAGTAAAGCATGTGAATATTACGGCAGCCTGTCACAAGCACATGGCTACTATATGCTACCTCAGTGATTCCCAGCCTGTGGGTTGCATAACCCATGGGGGAGAGGGGTCCCTCCAGGGGCCCTGTGAAGTTGCACGATTTTTCTGTAAGTCTTACTCCTCTAGTTAGCACTTATTCTGTAATTACATTTCTGATTAATAAAATATAAATTCATTTAAAGTAGTTACTGATTTGCATAACAGTTTTTTTAGTACATATTCTTCCAATTAACCCTTTGGCCCTGGAGCTGGACATTTACAGTTCAGCACACCATTTATGTAAAATGTGAATATTTTATGAACCAAGAAGGGTAACATTATGAAATACACGACATTTTGTGGAGGAATAAACGAAGATGGTGAGAGAAAGTCTAAAAGAATAATTAAATATATTTGTTGACTAAATATGTGAAAAGCGTACTCTGGGGAGTATCGGTACGTTTGTCCTATATATAGAATGCATGGTGCCTAAAGGTTAACAGAGCTTAATATTACAACACTTAGCATTTGGTGGGTGTGGGGAAGGGGGTTTGCAAAATTCTTTTGAATTAACAAGAGGTCCTCATACTCGGAAAAAATTGGGAACTGATGCTCTGGAAGATGGATTTTAAATTCATATTGTGTTCTTTTACAACATACATACCCCACTTCTCCGTGAGGTCATGGCCACAATAGGATTCCAAGTATTTGAATGAGGATTATAACGCTCAGCACTGGAGAGTTCCATGCAGTCATCTCTACCACCCACAGCATAGATGAAATTGTTAAACACTGCACAACCTAAATGTTTACGTCTCGTTGACATTGGTGACACTGGTGACCACTTATTTTGACGGGGGTCATATCGTTCCACTGCAAATATATATACATAATGATTAAGTATAAAAATTATTTGAACTTGTAAAACATCACTAATATGTAACAGGACATTTTCCATTATCACTACACATGACAGAATACTCTCAATTTATTGAAAGCTGCCTGCTTTTGTCTTAAGGTGAAAATTTCTTCTTCTCTTGGCACTACAACTCTTTATGAGTTTTGGATTGTTCAACAACTCTCTTCCATGTTTCCTTATTCATAGCCATCTATCTATCATAACCCAATTCCAAATCTTCATTTTTCCCAGATCGTCTCTGACATCATTTTCCCATCTTAACTTCGGTCTACCAATCCTTCTTACTGCATCTGGTCTCCACACTGTTATTCTTTTCATCGTCCTTTCTTCATCCATTCTTACGATATACCCAATCTATCTTATTCTCTGCGCTTTTATATATCTAACCATATCTGTATGTTTTATTAGCAACTTCAGCTGAAAACACTAATCCAGACAATAACTGACTGGATTAGTGTTTGCACCTGAAGAGGGAAGCAGACTGATTTTAAAACGGTGTGAGAGTTGCTTTGTGTTCAGTGATAATGGAAAAAGTCCTGTTACAAGTTGGTGATGTTGCACATGTTAAACCATTACAAGTTGGTGATGTTGCACATGTTAAACCATTACAAGTTGGTGATGTTGCACATGTTAAACCATTATCAAAAGATTACATATAAACTGTTGAATAAAATCTCAGATGTATACGATTAGTAAGAGATCTGTAAAACACACACACACAACTGCAATGAACTTCCTATTCAGTAAACTTCATCTTGTTCAGGTCTGTGCACTAATATTACTCTTTCACATAAAAACTGATTAATGCACACATTTATTATTAACATCATTTTATTAACACCGTGGCATTCCGACATGTTTCAGCTCTCAACAGGCCATCTTCAGGGAGACAAACACATTGCAACAACAAGGTCAACAAAAAGAGTTACCAGATGTAAAATTCAGCTTAATGAACAGCAGATAATATGCTACGCATTGTAACATATTACATGCCACTTTCCATATATCAGTTTATAGGAAAACAAACTATAGTTTTAAATGTGGTTTAACATTTCACAACAATTCTGAAGTTTTTCATTCCATGCATTCTAATATTAGTAAACACCTTTTAATTGTACCAACTAAATGCACAAAGTTTATTCTTTACATATATTTATTGTATTTCTCCTACATGTTTCGGTGCCAAGTGCACTACCATCATCAGGGAGAACTATTATTACATTTACTTCAAATCAAATATAGTTATCAAGCTCATACTGATAGAAGAGCAACATACTCCAGTCCTAAACCCACTATACATGTTGGTACAAGACATGGATTGATATAAAACTGATGACATATATAAGACAGGCTCGCAGACACAACCATACCAGTATTCTACTGGCTGTGACATAGGAAACCTCATACAAACAGGGTGAGTCCACTGCTCACATACATATGTCCTGAATCTAAAGGTCATAACAGCATAGATTTACATAAACTGATATGGCTGTATTTATTTTATAGCCATTGGGTATTCCTACCTGTCTCACATCAATGTACCTAATCCAAATTTGAAGGATGATAGATGAGCATATATTGTCACAGCAATGAAAAGCCTAAGATAAGCATCAGTATGAGCCAACTGTATACACATGCTTAATAGAGAAGGAGTTTTAACCACAGATTATCAATTTCTTTCAACAAACAATGCAATGGTGTCACATCTACGATTGTAACTACTGTAAAATAATTGTAACCCCAACATACATGAAGTTGTACCTTTTATAACGTACTTATATTTATGTTGTAACTGCTAAAGAAACAATATTTAACAGCTTTATAACAATATCTGGTTTTAAGTAAATGGCATAATAGTTCTCCCTGATGATGGTGCACAAGTCAATGCAACATGTAGGAGTAATAAAATAAATTTGTGTAAAAAATATACATTGTGCATTTAGTCGGTACAATTAAAAGGTGTTTAATAATTTCACAACAAACCTGACAATAACATAACATCTCCAACCCAACAAGGTGTTGCACCTGAAAACTCTAGAAGTTCTTATTTGATGACTCCATACAATAGAGAAGGCAAGCCACATCATTTTTTTTATTTCCTGCGCATCAGACACATGAGGCAACATTCATGGTATCAATCTGTTGCACCATTTTGATACAATACAGAAATTTAAAAAGCCAATTTTATGTTTGGCACTTTAATTATGCTGGTTGGAAAGATTTTAAATACCTGTATTTAATGGACACTGCCCATCGGAGCCACCAATGGCATACAAGAATCCTCCAAGTACCGCTACAGCTACACCAAGACGTCGTGTAGTCATTGGAGCAACTTTCCCCCACTTATTTTCCTTAGGATCATACCTAATTTGAAACACAAGTAACAAACATTAGTTTATGTTGAAAGGTATAAACTGTCAAGATTTTGAAATGCCCTTCATTTCAAGAGGAGTAATATATTTTCTTGTTAACATTTTAGAGTAACTCTGCCAGTATATATGACAACTGTGAAATTACATCCACAACCAAAACACAGTGTAAATTGGTCCTATTTCAGTAAGTCTAGAGCAAAATGTGATACAGTTAGGTGAACATTCAGGCTGCCAACCTTTCAACATGATTAAGGCACTGGACTCCATCTTGCCCACCAACAGCATATAAAAAACCATCCAGAACAGCTACGCCAACACTTGTGCGGCAAGACGTTGTTGGTGCAACATCACAGGACCATTGGTTTGTTTGAGGATCATACCTGCAACAGTTCCCTGTATCATACAGAAACTGCAATAACATATGTCATACAGCCATATACATTTGTTACAAACTGTATTTTGTTCATAAAAGTTGTCCCTGTAGATGCCATACAAGCATATGCAGAATGGGAGGAGAGCTCCACTCATGCTTTATCTAAATTGAGGTGCACAATCAGCTACATGTCCCAGCTCCTTTACCTGCAGAAAAAGCACTCCCCCTAGTACCCTCTGAACAGGAGGCTGGGTGAGTCCCATTACTGTTCTCAACACTTTGGACAAGAAAAATCTCATGCCCCTGACACTAAAGCAGTTGTACTTACTGATGCAATGTAGACAGAAAGAAACATAGAATTTTAAAAAATGCTGACATTTACTGAATGTTACAGGCGAAAATTGTCAAGCATCACATAAATACTGGAAGTACTTTCAAGAATACCACTAAACATGACAATATGGTGTATTCAATTTTACAGACTCAGTCCATCTATCTTCACTACCCACTATTTCCATCAGAGATAGCACATTCATCACAATTTCTTGACACGGTAGGTTACAGTTTACATGCATGTGACACTACAGAAAAGTGATTATGTTTCCTAAGCAATTACCAAGTGACTGGTTTAACATGACATATTTTATTCCATTACCTCTCAATGCTGTTCAGGTACGACTGACCATCATGACCCCCTACGGCATACAGCAGGTCATTGAGCACTGCCACTCCAACACCACACCTTCGCTTGCTCATGGGCGCCACCATCTTCCAGTCAGCTGACTGAGGATCAAACCTTTCCACAGAAGCAATTGCATCGCCACTACACCAACCTCCTACAGCAAACAACACTTCCCCTCGACGAGTAGGTTTCCGTGGACGTGTTCGTGGGCCTTGCATTAATGGTCGCTCTTGTGGCAGTAAGAGATAGTTTTTGGCCTCATCCACTAAATCACGACATGCTTCATCACTCCTTACAAGAAGATCAGAACCA
>Ga0209755_10004505_pt1 | contig 16444 bp, 13 predicted proteins | sample TergutCo191P1_FD_187301 | JGI IMG/M metagenome (GOLD analysis project Ga0209755, IMG submission 187301) | Cornitermes sp. P1 segment gut microbial communities from Petit-Saut dam, French Guiana - Co191P1 (SPAdes) (version 2) | ecosystem: Host-associated > Arthropoda: Insects > Digestive system... | reverse complement strand
TCTTCAAGTTCTTCAGCCTCTTCGATCTCCTCAAGTTCTTCAACTTCTTCCATCTCTTCAAGTGTTTCAACCTCTTCGATTTCCTCTATCTCTTCGGCTGCTCCGATCTCTTCAAGCGTTTCGGCTTCCTCGATTTCGGCTAACGCTTCGGCATTTTCCAGCTTTGCTGTATCAGCGGCGGTGACTTTACCACTGCCTGATTTTAACACAGCTATAAGTTCATCCCACGATTTATCAATCAGGTCATCTATTACAGCTTCCTGACGGCGGCTTAATTTTAATTTTTGCTTTAATTCGGAGCGTATTTCATCGCGGCGCTGCTCAAGTTCCAGTATCCATCTGCTTCGTTCCTGAACGGATTTATTTATATACAACTTTTCAAAAAGATTGTCCCGCAGACGTTTAATGCGGTTTTTAACAAGCATCTCAGGATTTGGCTTTATATTCAACAGAAAAAATAATGTTAAGAAAAAAGTAAGAAATATGGATAGTTTCAGTATTAATTTCATCGGCTCGGAAATATAAAACTGTGAATCGTTAATTAAACGTCCAAAGAAAAAACCGCTGTCAGTTTTTAAGGAAATTAACGAAAAAGTCATTTCTGAATCTTCGGCATCTAAAGTAACGCGCTCCTGTTTTTCTTCGTTCCAGATTTCAGAAACTTTACTTAATATTCCGCTCCTGGATATTTGAGGGCTTCCCAAAAGAATTCCCGGCGGCTTTGCGACAACGCAGATCCCGTCGCTTATTTTAAGCCGCCCGTCAGCGATAAGCCGCTGTGCTATCGAACTTATCGAAACATAAAAAGACGCTGTTCCGCGGTGAATGTCCATAGCATCATAAAACGGAAACGAAAAAATGATCCTGTCGTTCTGTTCATCCATAATAAATTTGGAATTGACACCTGCAGGAACGCTTAATGTCTCGTAGGGAAGGGAAAGACCGTCTTCGTTATAATTCCGGTAAGCTGTAGAATCCGAACTCCGGCTGAAAATATCCTGAGGTAAAGTTGAAAAATGAATTCTTAATCCGTTGTTATCAACAAACCGCGCGTATAAAAGCCCTGTTGTCGATTCAAGCAAAATTCCAAAAGACCGGGAGCGTTCATAAATATCCGTTTCATTTTGATTATATAAAAAACTGCCAAGAACAGCCGGTTCTTTAAGTATTGAAAGAAATTTTTCCTGAAGATAGGTTATATGGTTTTTTGTAATTTCGGCGTCTATTGAATTTTCTTTTACATAAGAATTTACAACAGACGGATTAAAAAAACGCGTCTGCACAAAATTCATCAGCTTTGCATCCGCCAGATATATATATCCTGCAAATAAAATTATAGTGATAATTAAAGCCAGTACCGGTTTAAGAAAATTCGGCAACTTTTTCCTGCTTATCTAAAATATCGGCTACCTACGGTAAAAAAACCTTAAAATTGGTTTTTTAGCTAAAATTCGATCTAAGAAGCAGGCGCGGGGGGAGTTGTTCCGGGCACTACAGGAGCCGCGTCGGGAGAAGGACTAATCCCAAGATTTTTCATTTGCTCTTCTTCTTCCCTTTGCGCATTATATTCATACAGAAGCTGGTTTGCTTTTACATAAGTATTTTTTAATGCCGACAGTTCAGGTTTTATTCCCTTAATTTTATCACGCTCTGTTGTCTCAACATTACCTTTAAAGAAATCATCTATCGCGCCCAGAGTCTTATGAAGATTTGTAACTTCTTTTATATTTTTTTCCAAATAGCCTATTATCTGTTCTTCCGACATCGCAGAAAGTTTGTTATATGCATTACCGCGGACAAAACTGCTTAAAATCCTGATTTTTTTATCCAGCTCGCCTGTAAATTGATGGAATGATATTTTTTCCTTTACCGCAACTCCCTTGGCTTGATCCATAACCTCAATAGTATAGATTACTTCTTCTGGCTCCGCGTTTGTAATTTGTCTGATCAGTTCTTTAATTGCCTGGAAAAAATTCTTTTTCCGGCTGTCTAATACAGCCTGATTATCAACAAGTTTTGTATTTATTTCTGTAAGCGAAGCTGATGCACCGCCGATAGTAATTATACCGTCCAGAAGTATTTTTTTATAATTTATAACCTGTTTTACAACCTTTGCTTTATCTTCCTTAACTTTTAAAGAGGCTAAAATGACATCTTTTAGATCCGCGCCGCTTCCTGTGTAATCCTCTTTAATTATCTCTTCCACCAATTCTTTATAAAAAGGAGAGCCGGGCATCGCTGAAGACATCTTTTTCTTGATGTTTTCCGGCGTAGCTTCGCCCGCGGACATTGCCTGAGATATTTTTTGGCGGATATCGAGTTTATAACATTCCCTGTAGTAGACGTTGAGTTCTTTCAGTATTCCCATCGAGGCGGCTGTTGTTTTTGACAGCCTGCTCACATTTTCACCTATAATACTGAGAGTAAGCGTATCAACGCCCTGTTTTGATTGATTTGTCATATCTGCCACAGATTTAGTTATGGCAGACTGCGAGTCTGGCGAGAAACTTACCCAGTCTATGTAACGGACTAACCCTACAATTCGCTTAATTCGGTCTAAATTAAGGAAATCGACGCCTAACTGATAAAAATTGACCAAGAAGTCCAGTTGACTGTCAAAATTGGAAAGACGGATTGATAATTGTTCTATTCGTTTTGCCTCGATTAACGGACTTGTATCGGGTACTTCCAATTCGCTTATTTTGGTTTCCTGTTTGTAAGGGTCTTCGTCAATCAGCTTTTTCTTGAGATAAATGTTATATAACGAAGCGTATGAAACTTGATATGTCCGAAGACTTTCCTTGAGTTTAGGCAATTCTCCTCTCTCAAGCCAGTCTTTTCGGGTTGCAAGCGCTTCCTGAAGTGTGTTGACGTAGCTGGTAATATCTGCTTCTGCCATTTCTATTAATTATCGGCTATTTTTGTTAAAAATTCAAATACTAGTAAGCAAAAACAGCTTAATAACATAATCAGCTATGCGGCGTTTAATAAATGTATCGTTGTCGTACAATAATGGTGCTTATGTAAAAAGATTTATCCTTGTTTCAGAATAATCTTTCTAAAAAATTAAGTTTTCGGTCATGCGTTTCATTGTTTTCAACCCATATATAGTTATGAAAACATTATATCTAAAATTAACAATCGTTCTTGTTGTGTCCGTTCTGCTTGGAAGCTGCGCGGATAGATTTTCTTCCGGTTATGTTCTGGAACTGCCGGAAGTTCCCGAGCCATGGGTTTCGCTGCTTGGACAGCCTGGCTGGCGAATTGAATGGTTCGATTCGGGAGGCGGAAAAAAAATTATGGACATTCCGCAGGGAAGCGGTATGGAAATAGAAATTCCGGTAACATGGGCGAATCCGGTTACTGCATCGCCATATTGGCAAAATTACAATCTTAATCCCGGACTTTTTAAGCCTGCAGGGGCTATTTTTCCCTTTGACGCTAACGGCAGCCGTCTGTGTTTAAGCTGGGAAGGAGGAGCGGACGCGGTTTTTTATTGGGAACTTCTTCTTGCGGAAAGACAGGGAAATTCCAATTTACCCGGAAATTTTGACTGGCCAAGATTTCGGGCTCTTTTTAAAGAAGGAACCCTTAGCGAAGAAGTCTGCGAAAACCCCTGGCTGGTAAACTGGCGCTCGGTTGCCGAAAAAACCGCGTTAAACGGATTTGACAGACGCCGCCTGGTCAGCGAAACGGCGGTTTATAAAACATTTCCTGTCCCTTCCGGCTCATGGTACGGAACATCTCCCTTCTCAAAACCTCTTGTTTTTGAAGAAGGTGAATTACCAGCCTTTCCTGTCTCTTCTGGCATTAATGTCTGGATTTCCAGCGAAGGGATATTAAAGGTAAACGGCGATGTATGGGTTTTTAAGGAGATTTGGAGCGGGTCTTAAGGAGTAAAATATACGGCTAAAACAGCGGATAAGCTGGATAATATTAATAAAACGCCAGCGAAAATGCTGACGGCCATGAGTAAACCGGAAAGTCCATTTCTTCGAATCTTGTCAATCGCTGGAATGTTTGCAGCTTTTCCTGCTATAATACATGTGATAGATACTATTATGAACCGGATCAAGGAGGAATATGGTGATTTTCATTTTAAAACTATCAAAAGGTTTATTATAATTGGCTTTTGGTATAACATTAATGGATGTCACATAAAATGAAAAAACAATAAATCATGAAACATATAGCGTTTTTACAATTTTTGATTCTATTTTCTATCGCGCTCTTTGCGCAAAATCAGCCAATATATACCGGCTTAAGCAATGAGGAGCAGCTTTCTTTCGTTGGTATGATGATGGCTGATTTGCTCGATCAATACGGATCGCCAAGGTCGGTTCTCGCGGAAAGAGGCACCGAGGTCTGGCAGGATGATGTTGTGTTCCAGTATAATGGAGCGGATTTTTATATCTACAGAGACAGGATTTGGCAGGTAAAATTCGCGTCAACGCAAGGTGTCTCCAATGGAGACAGAAAATCAAATGTGCTGCGGGTTATGGGAAGCAGTACCGAAGATATGGGCGATTACGCGCTTTTGAAGATAACCGGAAAAGACTGGCCTTTGATGATGCGCGTCAACTTCAGCAATTCGAATAATAACGGACAAGTTACGGCAATATATATTTACCGTCCCGATTTTTAAAGAGGTTAATTATGGCAAAAATATGTTTATGCCTTACCGGAAAAACAATAAAAAGAGATCTGGAAATATTACACAAATACCGTCAGTACGCGGACATAGCCGAATTGCGCGTTGACTGCCTCGACATGGATGAACGTCTGTACATCCGCCGTTTCCCGGAAAACGCCGGTCTTCCTGTAATTTTAACAATCAGACGGGATGTTGACGGAGGTTATTATTCGGGAGGCGAAGGAGCAAGAGTTAAGCTGCTTGCAAACGGACTCGCGTACGCTAACGCGGACAGCCGCTATAACTTCGCTTATGTTGATATCGAAAATGATTTTGATGTGCCTAGCCTGGAAGAAGCCGCGCGTACTTTCGGAACAAGAATTATCCGCTCGTATCATAATGTAAACGGAATTACAGATGATATTCCGTCAAAATTGGGAACCATGAAGCGCTCCGGAGATGAAATTATAAAAGTGGCATGCGCTGTTAAAACAACCAGCGAGGTATTGCGCGTATTTCAGGCGGCAAAAACATCGACAGGTCAGGATAAAATTATTATCTGCATGGGACATTACGGAATCTATTCAAGGATACTGGCAGAAAAATTCGGATCGTTTATGACTTATTCAAGCGCGTTATCTGAAAATGAGACACCCGGAGCGCCAGGACAGATGGACGTAAGGGAACTTGCGGAATTATACCGTTTCAGAAAAATAACAAAAAAAACACAGGTATACGGCGTTGTCGGCAATCCGCTGAAGTCCAGCGTAAGTCCATGGTTCTTCAATAATGTTTTTAATCTGGAAAATATAGACGCCGTATACGCGCCGTTTCCCGCGGATTCTATCCATGACTTTTTGGAACTTGCGGACGAGTTGGATATTCAGGGGCTATCGGTAACTGTCCCTTACAAGGAAGCGGTGCTGCCGTATATCACCAAAAATTCGCCTGCTGTGCAATCTATAGGAGCGTGCAACACCATGTACCGTTCAGCCGAAGGCTGGATGGGAGATAATACCGACAGCGCCGGTTTTTCATCATCACTGCTGGAATTTATCAACAGAAAAAATCTAAAAAATATAAAAGTAACAATCATCGGAGCCGGAGGCGTAGCGCGCGCGGTTGCTTCGGAAATATACCGGTTAGGCGGTAAAGCGCTGATTCTGAACCGCACAACTCATAAAGCGAAAAACATCGCGTTACAGTACAACTTCCGCTGGGCAGGAGTTGATAATCAGGGAATAGAAATCATGTCCAAGTATAATGATTTGATTATACAGACAACCTCGGTAGGAATGGACGGACATGAAGAAACCGATGCTCAGCCGGAATCGGGCTCGATAAGCTCATCTAACCAAAGTTTTGAAGAAGACAACTCTCTTCTTGATCCTCTGGAACTGTATTCCTTTACAGGTAAGGAAGAAGTGATGGATTTAATTTATACTCCGGCCGAAACGCGGTTTTTAAAAAGAGCGGCGGATGCCGGATGCAGAACCATGAACGGCTACAATATGGTTATTCGTCAGGCATGCCTGCAATATGTAAATTTTAAGGGAGTTGAAGTTCCTCAGCAGTTACTGTTAAGGATAAATACAATGGGAGCAAACACATGGAACAAGATACGATCGGGCTGATGGTGCAGCTAAAGCAGCTTGTAGGAAAAACCGCGGCTGACGACCTTGTAAAAAGCGGCATGAAGCTTGGTCTTGGCACCGGATCAACCGCCATTCACGCTGTCCGCAGAATAGGAGAGCTTTTGGCGCAGGGAGTATTACGCGATATTTCGGCATTCGCTACAAGCCTTCAAACAGAAATAGAATGTGAAAAATTAAATATCCCTTTTTACACATTAAACTCACGGGAGTTATCTTCCGGACTGGATTTAACAATTGACGGCGCAGACGAAGTAGACCCGAAAAACAACTTAATTAAAGGAGGCGGAGGCGCTCTTTTAATTGAAAAAATTGCCGCTTACGCCTCCGCGCAATTTGCAGTTGTTGTTGATGAATCAAAATTGAAAGATCGAATAGGCGGCGGATTTCCCATTCCTGTAGAAGTTGTTCCGGCAGCGAGAGTGCTGGTAACAAAAACACTTGAAAAACTCGGCGCAAGTGTTATACTAAGAGAGGCAGTTCGAAAAGCCGGACCTGTAATAACAGAGCATGGAAATATAATTTTGGATATCCGTCTGGAACCGGAATTAAATATGTCTCTTAACCTTTCTTTATTGGAATCAGAGCTAAGTCAGATACCCGGTGTAGCGGCAAACGGTCTTTTTACCCGAAAGCCGCCTGTAGTTTATATTGCCCGTTCCAATGGAACGATAGAAAAACGGCCTTCATGAAGGTAAGGGAAAAAAATGAATGAGAATGTGAAAGAAATAGCATCCCGCGTACGGGTGCTTAGGGAAATAGAAGAAATATCAGCTGACTCTCTGGCTAAAGAACTGGGCTTTGATCCGGCGGAATATAAAACATGGGAATCGGGAGAAAAAGATTTTTCGGTCGGCGCTCTTGTCGAGATCGCCGGAAGGTTCAATGTTGATTTATCGGAATTAATCAGCGGAGCGGTGTCTAAGCTGAAAACTTTCTGCGTTACGCGATCCGGAGAAGCTCCCGAAGTTACAAGGCGTCCCATGTACGGTTACTGGAACCTTGCCTATAATTTTCACAGAAAAAACGCGGAGCCGTTTCTGGTTGAAGCGTCCGCGGAAACAGAGAGCAAACCGGTTAATATCAATACCCATCCCGGGCAGGAATTTAATTATGTATTGGAGGGACGGCTGCTGATCTCGATTAGCGGTCACGAGATTGAACTCAATCCTGGCGACTGCGTTTATTACAATTCCACCGAACCTCATGGTATGAAGGCGCTCGGCGGAAAAGCAGCGCGCTTTTTAGCGATAGTTTTTTAAAATTTTTAAAACAAGCGGCGAGTCCGCCGCTTTATATAGGAGAATTTGTTATGTCCCTGCTTGACAAATATTTGCCAAGAGCAGATTTTGAATCCTACGAGGATTTTTATAAAAATTATGCCGTCAATATCCCTGAAAATTTCAACTTCGCTTATGATGTAGTTGATACGCTTGCGCAGGAAAAAGGAAACGAACGCGCATTGCAATGGTGCGACGAAAAAGGAGCGGAAGCCGCGTTTACCTTCGTTCAAATGCGGGATTATTCGAATAAAGCAGCCAATGTTTTGTACAAAGCCGGAATCCGAAAAGGCGATCCGGTTATGCTGATACTAAAACGCCGCTGGGAATACTGGCCTGTAATATTGGCTCTGCACAAAATAGGAGCAATCGCAATTCCCGCGACTCACCTGCTTACAACAAAAGATATTGTATACAGATGCAACGCTGCGGACATTAAAGGAATTATCTGCGTGGACGATATCGAACTGATGCAGCGCATTGATGAAGCTGAAGCTATCATGGGAAGAACTGATGAAGCGCAAGAAATGTATCTGCGTTATAAAGCGTTTGTCCGCTCTGTCCATACCCCGAAAGATTATGATCCTTCGCTTGTGTTAAAGCAAAAGTATCACGAAAAAAATTTAATGATGCTTAACACAGGCTCTTTTGACGGAAGCGTTACAGACGGCGCCGCGGGAGTATACGGAACTGTCTCTGATAGACATACAGGTTTTTCAGCAGATGAGCCGCTTTTTCCGTGGGTCGATTTTAGTCCGCTAATGGAAAAAGCATCTGCGGGTTTTGAAAAACCAGCTTCGATCAACACAAACGCCGATACAATGCTGCTGTACTTTACATCGGGCACAACCGGAATGCCGAAAATGGTGCGTCACGATTTCGCCTATCCCTTCGGGCATATCGCAACCGCGAAATACTGGCATCAGGTGATACCGGATGGCTTGCACCTAACAGTCGCTGACACAGGCTGGGCGAAAGCCGCATGGGGCTGCATTTACGGACAGTGGCTTTGCGGCGCGGGTATCTTTGTTTACGACTACGACCGCTTTGTGCCTTCAGAAATGCTGAGCGTTATCAGCAAGTATAAACTGACAAGTTTCTGCGCTCCGCCTACAATTTACCGCTTCTTTATAAAGGAAGATTTAAAGAAGTATGATTTCTCCGCGCTTAAACACTGCTGCGTAGCGGGCGAGCCGCTGAATCCGGAAATCTTTGAACAATTTCTTGCCGGCACGGGAATTAAACTGAGGGAGTGTTACGGGCAGACAGAGCTGACTGTTTCTCTTTGCACATGGCCGTGGATGGAGCCGAAACCAGGCTCCATGGGCAAACCTGCGCCCGGCTACGACATCGATCTGTTACGCGAAAACGGAACTTCCTGCGGCATGGGCGAAGAAGGCGAGATTGTCGTAAGAACGGATAAACGCAAACCTTACGGAATGTTCGGCGGCTACTTCCGCGATGATATTCTCACATCGAGCGTTTGGCATGACGGCATTTACTATACAGGCGATGTCGCGTGGAAAGACGAAGACGGCTACTATTGGTTTGTAGGCCGCAATGACGATGTGATCAAAAGTTCCGGTTACAGAATCGGACCGTTCGAAGTTGAAAGCGCTCTTTTGGAACATCAGGCAGTGCTTGAGTGCGCCATCACAGGGGTTCCTGATGAAGAGAGAGGAACCGTAGTAAAGGCGACAGTAGTTCTTGCAAAAAATTTCAGCGCATCGGAAGAACTTAAAATTGAACTGCAGAATCATGTAAAGAAAACTACCGCGCCGTACAAGTATCCGAGGATTGTTGAGTTTGTAAAAGAGCTTCCAAAAACGATCAGCGGAAAAATACGCCGCGTAGAAATACGCGAGGAAGATTCCAAGGAGAAATAATTATGGAATTAAAAGAACACTTAAATGAAATTTCGGGTAACGATTATATTGATTCGGAGTTATATACAAAGTTCAGCGTAAAGCGCGGCTTGCGCAACGAAGACGGAACAGGCGTGCTTGTAGGTCTGACGCGCGTAGGCGATGTTCACGGTTACGAAGTAGCGGACGGGAAAAAAAGAGCGGTTCCCGGAAAACTTTTTTACAGGGGAATTGACGTTGAAGAAATCGCCGCTGAAGCCGCAAGACAAAATCGTTTTTGTTTTGAGGAAACAATTTATCTTCTTCTCTTCGGCAAACAGCCGACAGAAAAACAGCTTGAAGAATTTAACAAGCTGATCGGCGAAAGCCGGGCGCTTCCCAATCACTTTGTCGAAGATGTAATCATGCGTGCGCCGTCCCGCAACTTAATGAACAAACTCGCTTCCTCGGTGCTTGCACTTTATCCGTATGATGACAACCCCGAAGATCAATCTCCCGAAAACATTCTCCGCCAGTGCGTTGAATTAATCGCGCGTTTCCCCAGCATCGCGGCATATTCATACATGTCGAAGAAACATCACTTTGATCACGAAAGTTTAATCATCCATCAAATTGATCCTTCTCTGTCATGCGCGGAAACTTTGCTGTCGCTGATAAGACCGGACAAAAAATATACGGAATACGAAGCGCAGCTTTTGGATCTGGCGCTCGTGCTTCACGCGGAACACGGCGGCGGAAACAATTCAACATTTACAGTACACGTTGTTTCATCTTCGGACACTGATACTTTCTCGTCAATCGCCGCGGGCATCGGCTCCCTTAAAGGATACAAACACGGCGGAGCTAACGCGAAAGTTATCGAGATGATGGATGACATCAAGAAGAACGTTAAAAACTGGGAAAGTGAAGATGAAGTATCAGCCTATCTTGAAAAAATTCTTAAAGGACAGGCTTACGACGGCTCAAGATTGATTTACGGACAGGGACACGCTGTTTACACAATCACCGATCCGCGCGCGACGTTGTTACGCGACAAGGCAAGAGCCCTTGCGGAAGAAAAGGGAATGACAGAAGAATTTAATCTGCACTGCCTGATTGAGCGGCTTGTTCCTGTAATATTCAAAAGAGTTAAAGGTTCCGATAAAGCAATCTGCACCAATGTCGATTTTTATTCGGGCTTTGTTTACAGAATGCTTGGAATCCCGGAAGATTTAAACACTCCGATCTTCGCTGTCAGCCGCATAGCTGGCTGGTGCGCTCACCGCCTGGAAGAAATCACAGCAGGCGGCAGAATCATCCGCCCTGCGTATAAATGCGTGCAGCCTCAGCTTAAATACGCGGGTTTAAATAACCGGTAGCAGGCATGGGTCAATATGACAGCTGGGACTACCTCACAAATTTTCTGAAAAAAAATCCGGACAATTTTGAAGAAGAACTTTTAAAGCCTCCTTTTGCCGTAAAAACAAAACGGCACAAGGAGCGTTCCAATCTTGTAATGTTCAAGTACAGTCAGTTCGGATCCGATTTTACAAACCCAATTGTCCGCTGCTGCCGCGGAACAGTTTACGATATCCGCAAAACCCCGGAAGAAAATTCCATAACAGCAAAACCATATCTCCTGCCTTTTTTTAAATTTATGAATTACGGCGAAAAAGGAGCCGATCCAATCGACTGGAACGCTTCGCTTTATATCCGCGATAAACTGGACGGCTCTCTTTTAAAATTGTTAAAAGAAGATGACGGCGGCGATTTATGGACAACCAACGGAAGTTTCGAAATTGACGTCCAGGTGCCGGAAATAATTCCCGCGCAGAATGACGAGAACCTTCAGCCGCCGTACACATTCGCGGGACTTCGCGATTTCGCGCTGCGCGGACATGAGGAAGAAATAAAAAACTTGCCTGCCGGCTGGACATTCATGTTTGAGCTTATTTCTCCATACAACAGAATTATCGTTCCATACCGCGAAACAAAATTATTCCTTCTGGGATGCCGCGATCCGCAGGGAGCCGAACGCACTCCCGAATGGGCTGCAAAAAATTTTTTTCTTTCCTTCGCCACTCCGCAGATTTACAAGTTTAAAAATATAGACGAAGTAATTAAATACTGCCGGTCAGCCGATACAGATGACCGCGAAGGAGTCGTTATACAGGACGCGAATTTTAACCGTATTAAATTAAAGACCGATCACTACCGCAGTCTGTTTTATCTTAAAGGCGACGATCATTTTTCTGATTCGCGCATATTTGACTCAATCAGGCAGGGAAGCATCGATGACGCTGTTGCCGCGTGGCCGGAGATTCAAACAAGAGTTGAAGAAATCACGGCGGAATGGATCGATTTTAGAAACGCGACAGAAACTCTCTGCAAAAAAGCGGCAAGTTATTATCAGGAATGCACCTTAACAGCAGATCAAAAAGAAGCGAAAAAACGTTACGCGATGTTTGTAACGGGAAAATACAAAACTTTTTCCTCATTCCTTTTTGAATATATAAAGGAAAACGCCGATATGGAAACGTATTATAACAAGATCGATTACAAGGAACTAAGAAACTTCTGGATGCCGGAAGCGGAAAAAATTTAATGAAAGCGGAGAAATAATGTCATCAGGAAAATATACATACATCTACACTGACGGCGGACTTGAGAAGTGGGCATTTGTTGTAGTGAAAGACAAAAAAATCATCCACGAAGAATCAGGCGTATTCGGCATAACTGCTTCAACCAATAACGACGATACAGAATCTGAAGGAATTTTTCGTGCCGTTCTGTACGCAAAGGAACATCCCGGCAATTATATTTTAACAACCGATTCGCAGGCAATAATAGCCAAAGTGAATGGCAATGCCGCCAATGTAACAAAAAATCCGAACATCCGCGGAATTCAAACGCTGCTTGAAGAATTTAAAAATTCCTGTCAGCCTGTAAGTTTTTCGATTAAGTGGGAAAAAAGAATGTCAAATGAATTTATGAAACGAGCGGACGCTTTGTGTAAATAAATTTTTATACGTCTACTCGTCCGCTTCCTGTACCTTGAACTCGGCGCGCGCCTTGATAACTTCATCGGCTATTCTGCCGGAGATTGGCGCGTAATGACTGAAGTCCACGTTGAAAGAGCCTGTTCCCGATGTAATCGAGCGCAGGTCTATCGAATAACGAAGAAGTTCCGCCATGGGGACTTCCGCGCGTACTTCGGCGATGCCGCCCGCGGAATCCTGACCGAGGATTTTACCGCGTTTTCCCGAAAGGTCGCTCATTACATCGCCAAGATATTTTTCTTCGATAAAGACTGTGAGATTCATGATTGGCTCAAGAAGCGTGGGATTCGCCTGCTTCATCGCTTCGCGGAAAGCATTGCGCGCCGCCAGCTTGAACGAAAGTTCGTTCGAGTCAACAGGATGATACTTGCCGTCTGTAAGTTTCACTTCAACGTCAACAACAGGATAACTTGCCATGGAACCGTGCACCATTCCTTCGATTAAACCTTTTTCTACGCCGGGAATGTAGTTCTTTGGGATCGCGCCGCCGAAAATGGCGTTAACAAATTCGTAACCTTCGCCTCTCGCGCGCGGAGCGATTTCCAGCACAACCTTGCCGTATTGCCCGTGGCCGCCTGTCTGCTTTTTGTGAGTGTATTCGGCGCCTGCCTTTTTGGTGATTGTTTCGCGGTATGCGATTCTGGGAACGCGGGTTTCAACTTCGATCTTTTGGTTGGCTTTAATTTTATCCAGAATGATATTGATCTGAAGCTCGCCCATGCCGGAGATAACAGCCTCTTTGGTTTCCGTATTGTAATGGAAACGGAATGTTTTATCTTCTTCAGTCGCGCGTACAAGGAATTCGCCAAGCTTGTCTTCGTCTTTTTTGGCGAGAGCGTTAACCGCCACCGAATGAACCGGCTCCGGAAGGCGCAATGGCGCGTAACATTTGCCGTCTGCGACTGCCAGCGTATCGTTGGTTTTTAAAGTCGCCGCCTTGGTAATAATGCCGATATCGCCTGCCTGTAATTCCCTTACTTCCTCCAGCTTCTTGCCCTGACAGGTATAAAGTTTGCCGATGCGTTCTTTTTTATTTTCTGTAAGATTAAGCATTTCGGTATCGGCGGAAAGTTTGCCGGTGATGATTTTTAACCATGAAAGTTTGCCGGAAAATTGATCGTAATTTGTTCTGATAACAAGAGCCGACATCGGTTTCTCGGGATCGATTACAACAGGAGTTTCTTTGCCTTCGCCGTCAACAACGGCGTCTTTTGCCGTATGCGGATTCGGCGCCGCATCAACAATAAAATCCAATAACGGCAGAATACCTGAGTTTTTAACAGGAGCGCCGGCAAAGGCGGGAACATATTTATTTTCGGCGAGAGCTTTAACAAGACCCGCTTTCATTTCATCAATTGACAGCGAACCGTTCTCCAGGAATTTTTCCATTAAGTTATCGTCGCCTTCGGCGGCGGCTTCCATCAATTTTTCGCGGGCTGCCGCTACAGTGTCTTTTAAATCTCCGGGGACGGCTTCTTCTTTCTCAACGGCATCGCCCTGAATCATGTAAGCTTTTTCGTGCAGAACGTCGATAACGCCCTTTAAACCGCCGCCGCTTCCAATCGGCAGGCTAATCGGCACAGGCTCAACCTTGAATTTTTCCTTGATATCAGCTAACGTCCGGCTAAAATCAGCCTGATCGTTATCAAGCTTGGTGATAAAAACGCCTCTCGGCTTGCCGTTACTGTCCAGATTACGCCAAAGTTTTACAGTCTCAATCTGAACGCCGGATTTTCCGTCTACCATTAAAAGAGCGAACTCAGCGGCGCGGAAACTTAAAATGACCGCGCCGTTAAAATCTGAAGAGCCGGGAGTGTCAAAAAAGTTGATTTTTACGCCATTCCTCTCGACATGCCCCATCGCGGCATGAATCGATATTTTTCGATCTATTTCTTCCGGACTGTAATCGCTGACGGTTTTCCCCGATTCGAGGGTCTCCGCGCGCGGTATTACGCCTCCGGTAAAAAGCAAATGCTCAAAAAGGGTTGATTTTCCGGTCTGACCATGACCGGCAATAACGATATTTCTGATTTTATCAGTTGAATGGCTCACAAAGGACTCCTTTGGAATAATATCTTACCATTTTGCCCTGAAAGGTGCGTATTGTCAAGGAATTAGTCACCTATGATTTTTACTAAAAGCCTCTTTTTTCGCTGTCCGTCGAACTCGCCGTAGAAAATTTGTTCCCATGGACCAAAGTGAAGTTTTCCGCCTGTAACCGCGACAACAACTTCGCGCCCCATAATTTGTCTTTTAAGATGCGCGTCGGCATTTATCTCACCTGTGTTATGGCGGTAAGATGATACCGGTTCATGCGGAGCAAGTTTTTCAAGCCAAACATCAAAATCGTGGTGTAAGCCAGATTCATCATCATTGATAAAAACGCTTGCTGTGATGTGCATTGCGTTAACAAGACACAATCCTTCCTGAATTCCTGATTCCCGCAATATCGAATCAACTTCGCCTGTAATGTTAATAAACTCTCTTGGTTTTTTGGTATTTACCCATAATTCTTTTGTTATTGACTTCATGCGGTATTATTGCATGAAAATACCGTTTGGGATATACTTGAAAAACAGCGTGTTTTAGCCGGCATGGCGGAATGGCAGACGCAGTAGACTCAAAATCTACCGCACGCAAGTGTGTTTGGGTTCAAGTCCCAATGCCGGTAAATGCTAACTCTTTACGTTGTAAGGAGTTACAAAAGAACCACCTTGCATAAGGCGTTCTTATAATATCTAACGTTAAAAACGACACATAAAACGACATATAAATCGTTTTCAATGTCGGATTAATGAGGTTGTTATATGAACACCTATCCTTTTTCTATTTTCAAAAGAGCAGACCGCCCATCGTACTTAGTATCATTCAAGGATGATGAAGGAAGATATCTTCCGCCAATATCTACAAAGAAGAAAACCGAAAAAGAAGCATTTCAAGTTGCTTTTCGTTGGCTCAAAGAAGGTATACCGCAAAAACAAAGTCAAACAACAATACAAGATTTATCTTTGAAAAACGCAGCAAGAAAGATAAACACAGGAAGTGAAGCGGAAATCATAATCAAAGAATTAAAACGATCCGGCTTGGTAAAAAAATACATTATGAATAATACACCTCAAGCCGTTGATTTTATTTCCTATCTCAAAACTTTTTGGGATTGGGATACTTCTCCGTGCATAAAAGAAAAACTAAGAAAAAGTCACGGCATACACAAAATGCACTGTCTCAAACAAAGTCAGGCAATAACGCTGTATTGGGAAGAATTTTTCCAAGGACGATTTCTAGGAGAAATAACATCGAAAGACATAGAAAATTTTATTAACCACATGGGCGAAAAAGAACTTTCTCCATCCCGAAAAAACGTGGTAATAAAAGCAGGAACAAAACCGCTTCGCTGGGCATTCTCAAAAGGCGATATTGAAATAGACCCAACCAGATGACATTTATTATTCAGCGATGAAAAACAAAAACGAAATATATTAACACCTGCTGTTACATCTGCCATTTTCAAAATTGAATGGAAAAATGACATGGCTAAACTCGCTAATATGTTAGCATCAATTACAGGAATGAGAAACGGGGAAATAATCGCTTTACGGTTTCAAGATATTGGTCAAGATTGTTTATATGTCCGCAGTTCATGGAATGGCGCAGATAAACTAAAAGGAACAAAGAACAACGAAACAAGAACAGTTGAGATAACATTTCCATACTTGATAAATGCACTTGTCTATCTCGTACAGCAAAATCCGTGGGGTGTAACTCCCAACAGTTTTGTTTTCTGGTCAGAAAATAAGAAAGATGTTCCAAATCGGGGACGGTTATTCCCAACCGCACTTCGTGAAGCATTAATAAAAATAGGCTTTTCAAAAGAAGAAGCGTCAAAATACGATTTCCACGGTTGGCGGCATTTCTACACTTCTTACATGGCGAAAAAACTCGATAAGAAACTATTAAAATCTCAAACTGGACATTT